>Ga0116180_1000029_pt1 | contig 120848 bp, 86 predicted proteins | sample AD_UKC073_MetaG_FD_89804 | JGI IMG/M metagenome (GOLD analysis project Ga0116180, IMG submission 89804) | Active sludge microbial communities of municipal wastewater-treating anaerobic digesters from USA - AD_UKC073_MetaG | ecosystem: Engineered > Bioreactor > Anaerobic > Digestate | place: USA... | reverse complement strand
GGGCTCGGACCTGCCGTACCTTGCGCTTGTCGATCGCGGCGATCTGCCGTTTGAGCCACGTGACTCGCCGATCGACGATGCGCCGGTCGATTTCAATCTGTCGCTCGCCTGGGCCGCGGGTGCCGATGCCGCCGACCGTGCCCGCTCCCGTGCCGCCGCCCGCGCCGGCGATCCGCTCGAGGTGGGTCCACATGCCGCGCAGTCGCGGAGCGGTGTATTCCAACTGGGCGAGTTCGACCTGCAGCTTGGCTTCGCTCGTGCGAGCCCGGCTGGCGAAGATGTCGAGGATCAGCTCGCTGCGGTCGATGACCTTGCAGCGGCAAACTTCCTCGACCTCCCGCAACTGGGCGGGTGAGAGATCATCGTCGAAAATGATGACGTCGGCTTTGTGCCGTTTGACCCGTTCGGCCAGTTCTTCGACCTTGCCCTTGCCGATGTAGAACCGGGCATCCACCGCGTCGCGCCGCTGCAGCATGCGGTCTACGACTCTCGCGCCGGCCGATTCCGCCAATTCCGCCAGTTCGAGCAGGGATTCCGCGCCGTCGTGTGTGGCCCCGCGGACGACCAGGCCGACCAGGATGGCTCGCTCTTGTGCAACCGAAAACTTGCTTCTTTGATCTGTTTCCAATCTGTCTCGTTCCCGCCGAGCGGGTCAAAAGTCTGGAAGCGTAAAACACGGGTACGCCATATTTTAGGGGAACCCCGCCCGGATTCAACAAAAAACGCCTATACGCCCGCTGGTGGAGCGAGCGGAAAGGGGGAAGCTCACGCCGACGCGCCGGTCGCGCGTGAAGCCGCAATGGGGGCGATAACAGGGTAGCGGACGGCCAGTTCGTCCAGGTCGTGATACAGCCAAGCTCGTTCGGTGAGAAACGCCTGTTGTTCGGTCATGTGTGTGCGCCGGCACGCCTCGGCCAGAAGGGCGTGCACCAGGGCCGCTCGCGGCGAATCGAGCAACTCGGCGATCTGCAGCTTTTCCGGCAACGCCTGCACCGCCGCGGAAGGGTAGTCGGCCGCCAGTTCATACCGCAGTTGCAGCGGGAGCAGTTTCATCCGATCCGACAGCGAGAGCGTGGCGTCGTACACCGGCCGGATCGCGTCGTATGCCTCAGGCACGCGGTCGAGCATGAGCAGGCTGTCCGCCATCATCAGGCGAGTGTTGATCCAGATGCTGTGGAGCCGGCCCGACCGCTGCTGCAGGAGCTCGGCGCAAACTCGCACGACGTTCTGGTGGTCGTCGCGGCGAAACAGCAGCGAGGCCAGTTGTTGGCAGGCCACCAGCTTCGCGCGAGCCGAGAGCGAGAACTGCTCGAGCACCCGCCGCAGCCAGACCTCCGCATCGTCGAGCTGACCGACGCTGAGCAACGCGCCGGCGGTTTGGACGTACCGGCCGTCCTTGGCGTTCTTGATCATCGTGAGCACCCAGATCACCAGCGTGCCGATGAAGATCGCGAACATCATCCGCTTGTTGTCCGGATGGGGCAGGCGCGACGCCCATATCACAGCGACGGCGGTGCCGGCCAGCAGCACGAATCGAGCCACCCGGATCATTCGCAGCTGGCGGCGAAATCCTCGCAGAAGCGCATCGAGTTGCGGCGTGTTCACCCGGCCACCTCCGCTGGTGAAGGTGAGTTGCGCAGCCCGGGCGGGATCACTGCTGCCGGATACTTGCGGCCCACACTTTCGAGTTCGCTGAACCGGTGCGTCAACTCGGACGCGGGCAGCAGCATGGTCGCAGCACGCCAGTAGCGAGCGGCTTGCTCCGTCTGGCCCGCGCTGTCGAATGCGGCGGCCAGCAGGGCGTAGCCGTAGCCCGCGCGACTGCCCAGGTGCCGGCGGAACAAGGCGCGGCGCTCTTCCGCGCGGTCCAGCCGATCGGTCGCGTGGCCCATGGTCACTTCGCGGAACAGTCCGAGCAACTCGATATGCGCTCGCAGCGAGCCGGGCAGTTCCTCACGCTCGAGCCGATCGATCAACCCCACCGCGTCGGTCGTCTGCCCCGTCCGCAGCATGGCCGCTCCCAGCCCCACACGGGCGGTGTGCAATTGAATGGGGTCGGCCAGCCGTTCTTCCAACAGATGCTCGTAAATGCGCTGTGAGACATCGAACGAATCGCCGGCCTCCGCCACCGCCGCCAACGCGAGCAGCGATTCCGCCCGTGCCGTCGGGTGTGGAACGGGCCGTCGCAACAGCCGGTGCAGCGCGTTGAGAGCCCGAGGCCATTGCTTGAGCTGCACCGCTTCGATGCTCTCCTGCACGTAGTGGGCCAGTTCCTTCTGACGCCAGACGGAATAGACCATCATCCCGGCCACCGCGAGCAGGACGACTTGAGGCAGGAGCCAGGTCAGAACGCCGTTGGGCGGCAGGAACTGCGTGTCGGCCGACAAAGCGCCCAGCAGTACGGAAAAACCCAGCAAAATGAACATCGGGCCGCGAATCAGGCCGCCACGAGGCTTGGAGGACAGGATCAGTTGTTCAGCGGTTTCCAGGGTTAACATCACGTTCAAAGTAACAACTCGGAAAACGGACCGCAACAAGGTTGCGCCGCAGGCGAAAGAGGGGCAGACATCCACAACACCGGATCAGGATCTACGGGCGGTGCCACTCGTCACAGCCATGGCAAAGGGACAAATCATGATAGGCGCCGTCGGCGTGCTTTTGTCGAATTTCGGCCAGAGCGGGCCCGTGCCAGATCGCGGCCAGGCCGTTCTCAGCCGGTGAGCCGATCGCGTGTTGGCCTCGGAAATCCTGGTCGCACAGCGTCATGCGGCCGTCGGCCAGGATGATCGCCCGCTTGGCCAGTCGCACGCACGCGGATCGACTGGGCGGCGACATCCGGACCACCGCCCGGTCCGGCCATTGTCCTGCGTAATGACTGGGGCCTGCAATGACCGCCGAGCCCGTCTGACGCATCCAGCGATCGTAGAACGGCTCCACGTCGTCCATCGACTCGGGGGTCTTGATCATCTCGCAGACGATCAGCGGGCGCGGAGCTTGCCGTTGCTGCTGTACGCAGCAGAGTTGCTCGATGTTCGCGACGACGCGCTCAAAATTGTCCGAATGATGCAGTTTGCGGTAGGTCTCGGGCGTGGCGGCATCGACCAGCACGTTCAGCACGTCGAGCTCGCAGGCGATCATGGCGTCAATGGCCGCCGCGTCCAGGTTGACGCCCGTGGTGCGTAAAGCGATCCCCAGGATGCCGCGATTGCGGGCATACTGGACAAATTGCGGCCACTGCGGGTGACAGAGCGGGTCGCCGAAGCCGCCAAGGACCACCAGCCGATCGTCACACGCGGCCAGCTCGTCGATGATGCGCCGGTACTGCTCGAAATCCATGACGCCGCGTCGGCCGAGGGCGGTGCCGCGTGGCCGTAGCGGCGAGTCCGCCAAGGGGTCGTCGGTGGTGATCTCGATCTCCACCTCTTGCGGGAGAGAACCCAATCCCTCTGTCCGGTGATCCAGGAGCCATCGCGACACCGTCAGCGCGTCGGGCGTTTCGCCGTTGCTGCCGGCCAAGTCGCGGTAAGCTCGGTGGAGCCGAGCTATGGCCGTGCCGGTGTCGGCGATGCACCGGCCCCAGGCGTGCGCGATGGTGGCGTCAGCGGCGAACCAGCACGGCTGATGGATCGCGTCGTGCCGGGGATCTTCGGGGTGGTACGCCAACACCCGGCCGGGCGGCTGGGCTGCTTCCGCCAGGCCGGCCAGGAATACCGGATGATAGATGGCGGCCGACAACCCTGGCGCCGCTTGCACCAGTCCCAATCGGACGTCGTCGCGAATCTTCTCGTAGTAGCTCACCAGCTCGCCCAGTAGCACGGGATCGAGCAGGGGGGCAGTAGCCGGCACGTCGATCACCGCGTCGGCACTCTCTCGTCTGGCGAGGGCTTCGAGCAGCCACGGATGGATGGTCTCGTCGTAGACCATCGTGCCGGCCAGGCCGCCGCGCCAGGCGTCCAGCGACCACTTGCGACCGCTGGCGACATAGCGGCTCCACGGCGGCGGGCCCGCTTGATGTGTCTCCACGGACACATCGAGGTCGCCCACTGCGGAACGCGCGGTCGCCTCCTGCGAGACGTCCACGAGCAGGTGAATACTCGCCAGCCGCGGCGTCTTGCGAAGCTGCATGATCGTGCGGCGGATCACGGTTTCGCCGCACAACTCCTCCTGCAGCCGCGAGGGCAGGCCGAGGAAGCTCCGCTCGAAGTCGGCACAGATGACCGCGATCGTCTTCATCGGCCCGCCTCCGCAAGGGCCGCGTCGAAGCGATCGCGACAGGTCTGAAGAATCTGTTTGAGCGCTTCCGCGCCTTCGAGAACGGCCTCGACGAAGCGAATGTCGCGTTCGAGTTGGCGGCGGGCCCGGGCGGGACCGTCCAGATCGGCCAGCGACAGGCGGCGATCGGCGGTGAATCGCTGCAGTTCCGCGTGCTGGCTGACGCTGCTCACCATCCGGTAAGCCCGTTCGTGCGACTTGATCTTGACCCGCAGGGCGTCCACCTCGGCAATCCGGCGATTGAACTCGACGGGGTTGTTGAGCAGTTCCGTGAGCGCCCGCAACACGGAAAGCATTTCTCGGCACGTGTCCTCCAGCGCGTCAACCTCCGCGATGCGGGCCACTACCTGCTCGCGGCCCGCCGGCAGCTTGGAGAGGTCGCGCCAGGTCATGCGATCGAGCTCGGCGAACGCCTCCTGGGGAATGGGCCGCGTGCAGTAACGCTCGGTGACCTCGGCGAGCGACATGACCCGCGTGCCGGCCTTGCGCACGCCGCCTTCCGTCGCGTCGATCACTCGGCCCGGCACCGTCGCGAAATCACCCTCGAACTGCTGGAGATACGTGAACAACTGCTCGTCGGTGTATATGTCGTGCCCGTCGATGTCCTTGACTTTCATGAGGATCTTGCGGTGCCGGACGATGCGCTCCCACTCTTTCATCTCCATGGTGCAGAAGCGGTTGAGCTCGGGCCGCCACAGGTCGTGGTAGGCCACGCCGGGCGAATAATAGACGTGGCCGGTGTAACCGAGGTCCTGTCCGACGAGCACCACGGGATCGCAGCCCATGTAAACGGCGAGATAGAACGCCAGATGTGCGACGGTGGCGCCGGCCTTGAGCCCGTCGCGTCGGCCGAGCTTCTCGCCGAGAACGGCCGTGGCGAAATCGTTGGCGAGCAGCGACACGCGGCCTCGGTAGGCGTCGACCACGTGCCAACTGACCTTGGGTTCGGCCACCAGGTGCGTACGGCCGAAATCCGAGATGCCTTCGAAGAACTTGCGCGACAACTCGTGATAATCGAGCGAGGTGACGAAGTCCGGCTCGATGCCTCTGTCCAACAGCAGCTTGTACGTGGTCTGAACGGCGATGATGATCGCCTTGCCCCGCAGGCTCGCCAGTTGGTCGATGTTCTTGCGCAGCGAGGGACCGGCCGAAACGACTACTGCCGGATAGCCCGCAAATCGGTCGCGCAGGCAGTCGATGGGCGGCGTGGCGAGAAAGGCGGGCAGGTTGTTCGCGACGTTCTGGTTGGTGATCCGCGAGTTGGTCACCAGCGTGACCATGCACATGCGGCAGTAGGTCATGTGCTCGGCGATCAGCTTGCGCATGGCGGCGTGAAACTCGCCGGCCAACCGTTCCGACGCCGGGTGAGACACGAACTGCGTGCCGATCATCATCAGGTTGTTGTACGGCTCGAGACGGGTCTGAATTTCGCTTCGGTCGGTGCTGGTCAGCACGATGCAGCGATCATGGGCCAGCAAGTCGGCCAGATCGACCGACTCGATCGCCTTGCGGAGCACCTGCAGATTCGGCTCAGCCACAATCAGGAACGCATCACCCTTGAGCCGGTTTCGCAGGGCCTGCAGGTGATAGCCCAGGCCGAAGCCGCTGACGAAATAGCAGAAGGATTCGCCGACCTCGACCGCCTCGGCGAGTTGCCGAGCCTCGGCGAGCGGATCGAATCGGCTGTGCAACTGGAGCGAGCGGCCGTTCACCTTCACCGAAGCGGTGGGAGGACCGGCACGGCTTGGCTCGACGACGACGGTTCCGTCGTCTGGCGTCTCATCGATGCGCTGCGCCAGCCGCGGGTCCGACCGGAACAACGCCGCCATGTTCCGGCAATACACCGCGTCGGCCGTTTGCTGCATTGTTGCGATGTTGGCCATCCTTGCCACAACCCCATCCGCGCGACATCCCGTCACGCTCCAGCCACCGGCGACCTCAGCAACGCCCGAAACCCCGCCTGCTCCAAGTGGTGATCCCAGGTGAGGGCATCGGTGGCACCGTGCTCGCGCATGGTGATGAAAGAATTGCAGTCCGTCAAGCTCCACGGCTTGTCCGGCCGGTTCTCAAAGAGTTCGAGGCCCTTCTCAAACAGCGCGTTGGAACACTGGACGATTCTCGTGTCGGGATCCTCACGAAGGTATTTCAAGGTGCGGCTCACAACGTCGCGCGCTCTTTTGGACAATGCATCCGCAAATTCGACCAGCACGTATTCGGTGGTGAGAACGGGCGGGCGAAGTAACAGCTGGAGGCGAAGCGCCTTTTCGTGGAGTTCGTCACTGCTCACAAGAAGGGCGAGAAGCCACGAGGTGTCCACGAAGGTGTATTTCATCGGCGGGGGCCACCCTTGACGTAGTGCTCATGTTGAGCGGCAAAGTCGGGAGGCAGCTCGCAAGGACGCGCCAGCTTGACGAGTTCGTCGAATACGGTCGGCTTGGGGGCTTGGAACGATACCTCCACCGGAGTATTGGGCTGCACTTCCTCCGGGATCGGCTCGTCCAGAACAATGTTCTCCCCGTCAAAATGCCCTCTGATGACCATGTGTTTTCTCCCGGACGTCCCGTCAACCATTATATCGGCCGAGCCTCGCCTGGAGAACTAATAGGCCCGGCGGGCCAAGGCGGGCAAGGTGGTCATACCCTGTGTGAAAGTCGGCGACGGGAGCCATCACTAATCCGCGAAGCGGGTTTCGATGGCCAGGGCGGCCTGGAGGCGGTCGAGATATTCGTCGCGGGGGATTTCGCGGGCGCCGAACCGGGCCAGGTGGGGGGTCAGGAACTGGATGTCCAAGAGCGTCATGCCGCGGTCGCGCATACGCTGCACGAGGGCGACCAGGGCCACTTTGGAGGCGTCGCGCTGGCGGCTGAACATGGATTCACCGAAGAACGCACCGCCGAGTGCCACGCCATATAGCCCGCCCGCCAACTCGCCGTTTCGCCAAGATTCCACGGAATGAGCCAGCCCCAGATGGTGCAGCGTGACATACGCCTCAATGATCTCCTCGGAGATCCAGGTGCCTTCGGCGCGATCGGCACAGCCGCGCATGACGGCCTCGAAGTCGCCGTCGATGCGCACCTCGAACCGCCCCTGGCGGCAAGTCTGGCGGAGCGTGTGCGACGCATGAAACTCGTCCAGCGGAATGATGGCCCGCGGGTCGGGGCTGAACCACTGGATCTGCCCATCGACGTCCATGGGAAACAGGCCGGCCGTGTAGGCCGCGACCAGCAGTTCGGGCGTGAGCGGAATAGCATCGTGCCGACTCATATGACGTCAGCATAACCGCCGGCGATTCCGCTTTCAGCCCGGACGGGGGGCGGGTTGCGAATCCGGGGCCAGAATGGTGGCGGGTTGTGTCGCAAGGTCGCTGGCCGGCGTACCTGTCAGCAGGCGGATCCAGTGCTCGGCCACGCCGGCGACGGTGGCCGGGCTCGAGGCTGACGCCAGAGCCGACGCCGGATCCACGCCGCGACTGCGCAAGTCACCCTGCAGAGCCTGGATAGCTCGTTGTGCACTCATCTGTGAGTAGGGCAACACGTCGATCGGACGGGTATCATGTCGAGCTCGCATCATGAGCGTCACCGCCTCGCGGCAGCCCAGCAAGCCGAGCGAATCGATGACCTGGGCGGCCACGTGCGGCGGCGCGGGCCGGCTTGCGGCTTCGCACAGCGCGGCTTGCGCCTCCGGGCCTCCAATCCGCCCCAAAGCCACGGCAGCACCCCAGGCCCGAGGATCGTCGCCCCGCGACAACACGTGCTGAAGGGTGGTGACGTGTTGACGGGCATCGCGCCGCCACGCCAACGCCGTGGCCGCAAGCCCCGCTACGTCCGGCTCTTCGTCGGCCAGCAAGTCGAGGAGACAATCGGCGCCGCGAGCACCCTCGCAATGACGAAGAACCGTGATTGCGGCTTCGCGCACCTCCGCGCGAGGATCATCGATCAGCCGAGCAAGGGCGGGCAAGGATTGATCGCGGATGGACGCCAGCCGTACCACGTAGTAGTCGCGCGTCTCACGTGTTTCCGCCCGGACGGCCTGCCACGCCCACCACTGGGCGCGAATCTCCCAGCGAAAGAGCATGGCCAGCACCCACACGCCGACGAGCAGAAGCAGTACGGCGATGAACGAGCCGTGTCGCTTCCGCTCGCCGGCGAGCGAAGGACCGGGGAACCGCGCGGGGGGCTGGGCGTGGTCAATCGAAGACATCTTCCAGCGTCTCGCGGCCGTTGCCGTTGGAGCGGGCATCGGACCCGCCGCCGCCCGAGCGGCGCTTGGATCGCGGCTCGGGCATGGATCGTGCGCTTTCCGGCAGATCTTCGATGCGAACCGTGCCGCCGCGCTGGTCGAGGCACTCGAACGAGTACTGGTCGGGTCCGAGATTTTCGTCGGTCCGAATGATGATGCGCCGGCCGGTTTCCTGCTCGAGCGCGTGGATGGCCGCACGCTTGCGATTCTGCAATTGGAACCCGACGGCGGGCGCCACGCGGACCTCCACCGTGTCCACCTGGTCGTGATGCGTGGCCAGACGCAGCAGCCGCATGATGTCCAGCGTCATGGACTCGCTGTTCTTGACCAGGCCGGTGCCGCGACAGTGCGGGCAGTCCTGATAGATGCTGCGCTTGATCGACGGCCGCATGCGCTGCCGCGTCATCTCGATGATGCCGAACTGGCTCATCCGCAGGCACTTGGCCCGTTCCTTGTGCTTCTTGAGGGCCTCACGCAGCGCCCGCTCGACGCCGCGGCGATGCTTCTCCAGCCGCATGTCGATCAGGTCGCAGAGGATCAGCCCGCCCAGGTCTCGCAGTCGCAACTGCCGGGCGATCTCCTCAGCCGCTTCGAGATTGATGCGGTATGCGGTCTCTTCCGCGTCGTCGTGCTCGCGGTATTTACCGCTGTTGACGTCGATGGCCACCAGAGCCTCGGTCGACTCGATGACCAGCGAGCCGCCCGAGGGCAACGGAACGTATCGCGAGTTGATCCGCTCGATTTCCTGTTCGAGCTTGTACTCGTGGAAGAGCGGGCGATGGCCCGTGTACACCTCCACGGGCGCGCTGCTGCGCGGCATGGCGATGGCCAGGAAATCGCGGACTTTCTCCGCGGTTTGAGCGTCATCGACCAGAATCTTGGAGAAGTCCGGCGAGAACACATCGCGAATGGTCCGGATGACCAGGTCCGATTCGCGGTACAACTCGCAGGGGGCTCGCTCGGTCTTGATGCGCCGCTCCACGACCTTCCACAATCGCTGGAGGTAGAGCAGATCCTGCTGGAGCTCGCGTTTCGTGCGGTCCAGGCCCGCGGTCCGCAGGATGAAACCCATGTCTTTGGGCAGGTTCAGCTCTTCCAGAACCTTGCGCATCTTCCGCCGGGCTTCTTCGTCCTCGATTCGCCGCGACACGCCCAGGCGGTTCATGCCGGGCATCATCACCAGGTATCGCCCCGGGATGGAGATGTACGTGGTCAGCGTCGGACCCTTCGTGCCGATGCCTTCCTTGATGATCTGGACGATAATTTCCTGCCCGCGGCGCAGACACTTCTGGATGGGCGGCCGATCCCGGCGGGGGGTTTTGCGGCCCACTTCCTCGACGGTCTTCATGCCGCCGGGGAAGTACTGCGGTTGCAGGTCGGAAATGTGCAGGAAGCCGTTCTTGGGCAGGCCGAAATCCACGAAGGCCGCCTGGATGCTCGGCTCGACGTTTGTCACACGTCCCTTGTAGATGTTACCCACGTGCGACTCGGCGCTGGCTCGTTCGATGAACAGTTCCTCGAGCCGATTCTGATGCAGGATGGCGATCCGGCACTCTTCGCCTTCGGCCACGTTGATCAGCATGAGCCGGCCGTTCTTCTCGTCCACGGGAGTTGTCGGTTCGAGCTCCTCCTCGGACAACTCGGCGTCCCACTCCGTGTCAGCCGGTAGCGGTGCCGCCAGGGCGGTCTCTGAGGTAGGCGAGTTCGTCGACGAGGCCGAGCTGTCGGCGGACGCTTCGGGCTGAACCGGTGCCGCCGTTGAACCGGAGCTCTGTCCGCTGGTTTGTGCTTCGCCCGGCTCATCCTGACCCTGCTGGTCTTTGCGATGACGGCCGCGACGGCGGCGACGACGACGGCGCGACTTTTGAGGCCGTTCCTCATCGGTGGTCGGTTCACCCGCAGGTGCCTCCGCAACGGCTTGATCTTCGACCTCGCTCTCGGCATCGGGCTCGGCTTGCGCCTCGGACTCCAGTTCGAGTCCCGCACCGAAGTCGGAATCGACGTCCGCTTCCTTCTGGTCCACCGGACGGAAGGGCTCGCGGCCGGCCTCTTGCGACTTGGCGGGCTGAGCGGGCGCCTGCCGGGTCGGACGAGGTGCCGCTTTCGATGCAGGCTCTGCCGCTTTGGTGTCCGCACGAGCAGGAGTCTGCGGCTCGGCTCGCGGCGCCGGGCTGGCCGCAGCAGCGGGGGCATCATCGGACAGTTCCGGCCACGCCGGGATGTCCAGCAACTCGGAATCGGCACGCGGGGCGGGCTTCTCGGTCACGGCCGAACCAGTCGGCCGTGAGGGACGAAGCGGCCGACCTCGTCCGCGGTTAGCCAGCCGGCGGCGGTCGTCACTCGCGCCCACGGCCGCCCACTCGGCCAGTGCCGTTGCACCGGGATCTTCGACCGGCTCAGGCTGAGCCACCGCCTCCACGGGCGCTTCGAGTTCCTGCACGGTGGGCACGGATGATTCGGCGATTGACGATGACTCGGCAAGTGCCGAGGACTCTGCGGGGGCCGACGATTCGACTGTCGAAGCTCCCACAACCGCTTGTGCCGACTCGATCGCTTCCGTCGCTTCAACGGTCTCTTCTGATTTCGGCTTCACGCGGCGAGGGCGAGTCCGTGTGGTCCTGGCCTTGGTTTCCTTCGTCGCCTTGGCAGTGGTCGACTTCTTGGCGGCGGTACTGCTCTTGGCTCGCGTCGCCGTCTTGGTCGTCGTGGTCTTGCGAGTGGTCGACTTGGTGGTTCGTCCGGTCTTCTTCGGCTTGTCTTGTGCTTCGGGTTTGTCTTTGTCTGTCATGGTTACTTGCTCGGTGACATCCTTGTCCTGAGCGATGGCGGTGAAAGCAGCTCGCCGAGTCTTCTACTCGTCTGCGGGGCTGTGCGGTTCGGGACCGGCCGGGGCCTGGGTTCGCCAGGCGATCGCCGTTCGACAGACCCGATGGTGCCATTGGGCCGGGTCCAGTCCGACGGCGGCCAGAAACTCCGAGGGCCGGATGGTGCCGCCACCGCTGATCCGAACGGTCCAGGAAAGGCGGCGGCCTTCGATGCCCGCGTGCAGCAAATAGCTTCGCAGGTCCAGCTCCTTGCCCGGTTCGGACTCACTGTCGCTCCGACGAATGGGCCAGTTCGAGGCCTGCAGGAGAACGCCGATCCGTTCGCCGACGGGGGCGACCTGATCGGCGGGAAGCTCCAGGCTGTAGGTGGCCGACTCCGGTTGCATGGGACGCTGCCCGGGCGGAATCCACGCCTCCTCGAGTGTCACGCTGCCTGGCATTTGGGCCGCCAGTTGTCGAAGGGCTTCCTGCGGGTCCATCGGGCCAGTGAATTCAACCACCAGCACGTCCGCCGTGGAAGCGATGCCAACCGGTCGAGGCAGAGGCAGCGAAAGCTTGGGCCTGGGGTTGAATCCCTCGGAAAACCGCACCGGCAATTGGGTGCGGGCGAGGGCCCGCTCGAACAGCCGCATCATGTCATGATGCGAGATGAACCGGACATCGTCCTGGACAGCGAAACGGATCGCTACTTTGTACCGCAAATCGCTCTGTACTACCTGTGAAAACAGTGTTCCGATTCGTTCGGCACCGCACCGTGCGGGCCGTGTTTCGTCGTCTAATCCCTCCTGACCTCCCGGCCTGAGTCGGCCGGATGACCTTCCCGGCCGTCGAGGCCGGATATCGATCGCGCGGCCCACCCGCGGGCGGGCCGTCTTGTCCTACAGCGCTTCGGGCGCAATTCGGCGCGTCTCGTCGCGCAGATAGTTGCTCACCTGCCGGTCGGTGTCGAACGACAGGGCCCGCCGGGCGATTCGGACTGCCCGGGCAATCGTGGTGGACCGGATGATCTTCTTGATCTCCGGGATGTCGTTCGGAGCCATGGAGAACGATCGCAGGCCGATGCCCAGCAGGAACAGCGTGTACATCGGCTCGCCGGCCATCTCACCGCACAGGCTGCATGGCACGTTGGCCCGGTTGGCCTCCCGGATGATGTCTCGCAGCATTCGCAGAACGGCCGGATGCGAGGCGGTGTACAGCGGGGCCACCCGCTCGTTGCCGCGATCGACCGCCAGCGTGTACTGGATGAGATCGTTGGTCCCGATACTGATAAAGTCGGTTTCGCGGAGCAGTTCGCGGATCTGGATGGCGGCGGCGGGCGTTTCGACCATGATGCCCACCGGCATGTCCCGGCGGAAGGGGATGCCCAATTCTTCCAGATCTTCCATGGCATCGCCCAGGGCCATCTTGGCCTGCCGTAGCTCCATGAGCCCCGAAATCAACGGGAACATGATCCGCACGTCGCCTTCCACACTGGTCCGCAGGATGGCCCGCAACTGCACCTTGAACGGCTGGAGATTCTGCAGGCAGTACCGGATGGAGCGCAAGCCCAGGAACGGGTTGCGTTCCGGATCGCGGGCCTGCGACTGCGTGTACTTGTCGGCGCCCAGATCGAGCGTGCGGATGATCACCGGCCGTTGGCCGATGTTGCGCATGACCAGCGTATAGGCGTCGTAGTGCTCTTCTTCCGTGGGCTCCTTCTCGCTCCGCAGGTACAGGAACTCGGTGCGATACAGGCCGATGCCCTCGGCACCTTTTTCGAGTGTGGTCTGGACTTCGTAAGGAAACTCGATGTTCGCCAGGAGCGAGATCTGAACGCCATCCTCGGTGACGGCAGGCTTGTCGCGCAGCTCGATCAGACCGGAGCTGACTGCGGCCAGCCGCCGCTCCTCGGCCCGGTACTCGGCGAGCATCTCCGGGTCCGGCCCGACGATCACCAGACCCTTGGTTCCGTCGAGGATGATCGTATCGCCGGTCGAGACTCCCGCGGAGATGTTCTGGAGCCCCATGACGGCGGGGATGCCCATCGACCGCACGACGATGGCGGTGTGCGACGTCAGTCCGCCGGCGTCCATGGCCACGCCGATGATCTTGGCCTTGACCAGATTCGCACTCTGCGACGGCGTCAGATCGTGGGCGACCAGGATGGACGGCTCGGGCAGGTTGCTCAGATCCTCGTGTTCCTGGCCGATCAGGTTGCGCAGCAGCCGCCGCTCGATGTCGCGAACGTCCTTGTACCGCTCGCGCAGGAGCTGGTCCGGCATCTTGAGAAACCGCCGCTGGTAGCCTCGCAAAGCTTCGCGGACGGCAAACGCCGCGGAGTAGTTCTGGTTGCGGATGAGCTGGGCGATCTGCTCGCGGAGGCGGCCCTGCGTGAGCACGCCGTAGTGGAAATCGAAGATCGAGGCGATGTCGCGGCCCAACTGCTCGGCGGTGGCGTCACGCAGGCTGTTCAGCTCGGTGATGGAGTCCTCGAAGGCCTTCCGGAGCTTCTCCAGTTCGGCCTCGACCTGCTCGGCGGGAACGTTCCGGTAGGGGATCCGGTACTCGCCGGAGTCGAGCACGACGGCGTTGGCAATGACCACGCCGGGCGAAACCGCAATGCCTTTTTTGATCTCCATGAGCTTCGATATTATTGCTGGCCGGCCGGCGGGGGACCGATTGGAAACGGCCCGGCGTGCCCACGAACGGGCCAATTTGCGCCGGGCCCCCCGACGTATTTACATTTCGCCGAATCCGCTGGCGACCAGGGCGGCGAGGGCCTCGATGGCGCCGGCGGCGTCCGGGCCATCCGCGGCCAACTCCATGGTCGACCCCTGAGAGGCCTCGAGCAGCATCATCTCCATGGGGTTCTTGCCGTCGACGACACACTCGCCCTTCTTGACCCGGACTTGGGCTTTGAACTGGTTGGCCAGATCGACAAACCGCATTACCGGGCGCGCATGGAGCCCTTGGGGGTTAACGACAGTGACAATGCGCGCTTCCTCTGCCAAAACGGGTCTCGACTGAACTGATCATCCGCTCGCCGGGCGGGCCGGCGGGCGGGGTCTTGCCTGTGTTTCCTCACCAACTCAACTAGGTAACTCGTCCGCTTCCTGGATCAGCTCGATGATCTCCTCCTTGGTGGCAGCCTGCCGGAGGAATCGCCGGAAATTCTCCCGCTGCAAGTGCCGGAAGATATTCTCCATGGATGCCAGGTGCTGGTCCGGGTTGTCCACGGGGCTGAGCAGGAGCACGACGAGGTAGACCGGAGCCCGATCCAGGGCGTTGAAGTCCACCCCGGTGCTCGAGCGCCCGATGGTCGCACAAATCTGCTTGATGGACGGATGCTTGACGTGGGGGACGGCGACTCCCTTGCCGAACCCGGTGCTGCCCTGGTTCTCCCGAGCGATCACGGCCTTGCTGATGGCCGTGGCCTCTTTTTCATCCCAACCCATGCTCTTGGCCAGAGCGTCCACCAATTCCCGGATCACGCCGTTACGGTCGGCCGACTGTAGTTCCGGGATAATCGCATCCGTCCGAATGAAGTCAGTCAGTTTCATAAAAAACCCTTTACGCGGGACTCGTTCAGCTCGTTTGACGGGGACGGCTCAGCTCTCGGGCTGGGGCGGGGACCCGGGCTGGTGCTTGCGGTTGCGGAGCTTCTCCTTGTGCTCACGCAATTGTCGTTCCATCTTATCGATGACGAGATCCACCGATTCGTGAAATTCGTCGGCCTCCACCTGGGCCACGAATGTCTGCTTATGATCGGTCCGTACGAGCAGTTCCGTGCGAAACCGCATCGATTCCCGGTCCGCGAGTACCTGGATCGACTCGATCCGGTCGTAAAAGCGTTGGAGTCGGGCGACCTTCTCGTTCACGAACTGACGCATGGAGTCCGTGACTTCGAGGTGTCGTCCCGTGACGGATATCTCCAAGGCATGTCTCCTGATCCGGCCCTCGGGGCCGGGGTTCGAGTCGGGTCCAGCCGAGCGGTGCGCACCCCTGTGGCGACCTTCGGGTAAGTCAAAACCCGGGGGGCGACGCCGGGGGCGGCGCCCGGCCGAGCCATGACTCGACTCGAATGTACGGCATGGGCCGTTCTGCGTCAATAGAGGCTCAAACTGCCCCAACCTGCTCATGGGCTAGGGTTTGCAATCCCTGGGCGGGAGCCCTAAGATGCCGGTGAATGTACGAGGTTTTCTCCATGAACCGGGCCGGCAACCCCCGCTGGGCGGTTATGGCCACCGCGATTCTGTTCCTCCTCACGACCGCGATTGCGGGCTTGGTTTCACATCAGAAGTCTAGGCAGGCGGAGATTGTTCTGGGGGATCGGCAGTTGTATCCCGGGCTTCATCTGCAGGCCGGTTTCCCCCGGGGCTGGGAGATCGCGCCGGCCGAGGCGGTCGCGGGAGGGCAAGTGGTCGTCGCCAGTGACCCGTCCAGCGAGCTGGGTCGGCATCTGGTTGTGTTCCGGATGCGTCCGTCCGTGCGCGGGCCGAGACAGATGACGCGGTTGGCGGCGGTGCTGCGTGCGGTCCGGGCGATCGATCCTGACGCCCGGTGTGGCGAACCCGGACGTGGGGGACCATCCAAGCTCGGGGGGCTCGAGAGCGAGGTATACGAGTTAATGGTCTTGTCGCCGGCGATGGGTGGGGGGCTGCAGAGCGGCCTGGCCAACGTGGCGACCACGCCCGATCGACACGTCGTCGGTGTGCTGCTCATTACGGAGGGGCCGGTTACCCGGCGGGACCGGCGGCTGATCGCGGCATTCAGCGACAATGTCATCTACCAGTCGCAGCCGTCGCCTCGCGGCAGGGCGGACGACGCGATTGACGGACCGGTCGAGGGGGCTGAAGATGCCGAGAAACCCGGTCCGTCGCCTTCGGTTCAGGTCTACCGACCCGAAGAGCCCGGTGGGCCTGGAGCCGGTGTGACGCTGGTGCGCGAAGGCGTCGGCGGAGCCTGAGATCGTCATTCGTATCGGATTCGGCGTCGCTCATCCCAGAGGAGTTTTCTGACTCATGAGGCGTTGTTCTCTCCTGACCGGTGTGTGCGCCTCGATCCTGGTGCTCGGCAGCCGGGCGTCCGTCAGCACGGGGCAGGTTCCGGCGGGAGCGGGCGCGACCGCGCCGGATTCGCAGACCGGACCGGCGCCGGCAGCCGGCGCGGTGCCCAAGGGAACGCTCGGCCCTCAGTACGTGGATGCCAGTTTCGGATTCGGGTTTCGGCCGCTGGCCGGTGCGACCATCGACCGGCGAAAACGAACGGTGGAAGGGCGGCTGCAACTCGCGCAGTTTGTCCGGTTGGACGTGGCGTGGTCGTTGGCCGTGCGGCTGTCGAGCAGCCAGCGGCCCATCGACGTCGAGGCAGCCCGGGAGGCCTTGGAGTTCGACCTGTCCGTTCAATACCCGGACTGGCGGGTGACGCTCGCGGAGACAGTGCAGGTCGGCCCGCGCGAAGGGGTGCGGCTGGCCGCGGCGTTCTCGGGCGAGGGGCAGATCTGGCTGCGGCAACAACTGGTCGTTCCACTTCGGCCGAAAGAGTACGTGTTGCTGATCCTGACCACGCCTCACGACGATCTGGACGTGGCGGGCCGGACGTTTTCCGAGATCCTCGAAAGCTTCCAGATCGTGCGAACCGAGACGCAGCAGAAGCAAATCGAGGCGGCTTTGGAACGCGGAGCCGATCTCCTGCAACGCGCGGGGCACGGGGAGAAAAAGATTACCGATCGCATTCTCGAGCCGGTGACCTTGCGGCTGACGCGCGAAGGTCAGCCCGTGGGGATGGTGGAAATTCACGAAAAGGTGGACAAGATTGCCGGCAAGGAGGGCGTGCGGAACCTCCAGCAGGCATGGATCTTCAATCCCGACGGGAGTGTTCAGTTCCTCCAGGAGGAGAAGTTCATCTCGGCGGATTTCACGTATGACGAGTGGCGGAACCTGACGCAGCTCATGCCCAGCAAGCAGACGGACCCCAAACAGCGGGTGATCATGCACATGGAGGCGGGGATTCGCCGGGGCGATCAATTGATTGTCAAGTACGCGGGGCAGAACCCGAACGATCGGCAGGACAAGGCCATCGAGATCGATCGTTCGTACGGCTCGACCGGTCTGCCGCTGCTATTGCCGCGGTTGGTCGATCTGGACTCGCCCGAGTTGTACGCCTTCAGCATGTATGACACGGAGCGGCGGGGCATGTCGTTGCGGACGCTGCGCGTGGCGGGGCCGGCCCAGGTGACGGTCGCCGGCCGGCGGGTCTCGGGCTACAAGATCGAGGATTGCGAAGGACTCCTGCCGCCGGTGAACGAGATCATCGTCGATCGGTCCGGGCGGCCGGTTCACCTGGCCTCCGGGGCGGTGGAGATGACGCTTGTATCGCCCGAGCAACTCGAGGCCGAGTTCGGTGAGCGCATTCGAGCGACACAAAAGCAGTTTCGCGAAAGCATGGGTTTGCCGGAGCCGTCCGCGCAACCTCAGGCCGGTCCGGCGGGCAAGTCAAGGGCACCGGAGACGAAGACGCGATCGCCCGGCCGGACGCGCGGCCGATCTCGGACCCGATAAAGGCGACACGATGACCGATCAACCCGTTCGTGAAGATCAACAGAATGGCCAAGCAGCCGCCGGCGTCGCTGATGCCGACGGCGCCGATACGTCGGCGGCCGTGCCCGCGCTGGACCTGGCTCAGATCAAGGACTACGCCCGCGTCAAGCGTTGGTGCCATTTGTCTGGCATCGCAATCTCGGTGGCGTACTGGGTTTTCTGGACGGCGGTCGCCTTTTCGTTTGTGGGCTGGCTCGACGGCTTCATCGACAACCGGTGGCTGGGGTTGCTGGTGACGGCCGGCGCGATGGTGGGCGGCAGCGTGTTGGTCGGTCTGCCGCTGGATTACTACAGCAGCTACGTCGTCGAGCAGCGCTTCAAGCTAAGCAATCAGACGCCGTGGACCTGGTTGGTGTTCCAGTTCAAGTCCTGGGCGGTCGGCGGCGTGCTCGCGGTCATTCTCGTGGGCGGCTTGTATGGGGCGGTCTGGTACGCGGGTCCGCTATGGGGCGTGTGGCTGTGGATCGGCCTGATGGTGCTCAGCGTGGTGCTGGCCAAGCTGTTTCCGCTGGTGATCCTGCCGTTGTTCTATCCGGCCACGCCGCTGCAGAAGCCCGAACTCGAACAGCGGCTGAGCGAGCTGGCCGGACGAGCGGGCATGACCATCACCGGTGTATACAACCTGGGCCTGAGCAAGGACACGAAGAAAGCCAACGCCATGCTGGCCGGGCTGGGTGCGACGCGACGGGTGTACCTGTCCGACACGCTCGTGGGGACGTTCGACGCCGATCAGATCGCCGTCGTTTTCGCTCACGAGCTGGGGCATCACGTTCATCGGCACATCATCAAGATGATCGCGTTGTCGGCCGCTGTGACATCGGTGCTGGTTGCTCTGTTCTACTGGCGGCTCAATCCGTACGCGGGATCGCAGGCGGATTGGACGGGGGCGGTGGCAGCCTTCGCGCCGGTGATGCTCATCTCGACGGTGTACCCATTGTTGATCGGGCCGCTGACCAACGCGATCAGCCGGCACTTCGAGCGTCAGGCCGACTGGAAGGCGCTGGAAATGACCGACGACCCCGCCGCGTTCCGCGGAGCGTTCGAACTGCTGACCCGCATGAATCTGGCCGACCCCGACCCGCCGCGGTGGGAAGAGATCCTCTTCGACGACCACCCGGCGACGGCCAAGCGCATCGCCATGGCCACCGCCTACGAAACCGCCCGCACCTCGGCGCGTTCGTGAGTGCGGCTCCGCAGTGAGGCGGTGCAACGTCGTCCGCGCCGGAACTCTCGAGAGGGGAGCAAACTGACGAGGAAAAGAGACGGCGAGGTCAAGCCCCGCCGCTTGCGTGAGGCCTCTCGTATGGCCCACAGCTCATAGCTCACAGCTCATAGCTGACAGCTGATAGCTGACAGCTTTTCTACCCTTTGATCCCCGTCGTCGCGATGCCGCGAATGAAGGTCTTCTGTGTGAAGAAGAACAGCACGATGATGGGGACGCAGACGAGCGTACTGGCGGCCATGAGGCTGGACCAGTCGACGCCGCCCTGCTGGGATTGGTACGCCTGCAGGCCGAGCGAGAGGGTGAAGGTCTCGCGGCGCGTCAGGTAGAGCAACGGGCCGAGGAAGTCGTTCCAGGCATACAGGAAATGGAACAGGGCCACGACGGCCAGCGCCGGGCGGCTCAGTGGCAGGATGATCCGCCAGAAGATGCCGAACTCGCTGCAGCCGTCGATGCGGGCGGCTTCCGAGAGATCGCGAGGGATCGTCAGGAAGAACTGTCGCAGGAGGAAGATGTTGAAGCCGGTGCCCAGAGCCGGCGGCACCCAGAGCGGCAGGAGCGTGCCCACCCAGCCGAACGTCTTGAACAGGGCGTACATGGGCACCATGAGCACGGGGAAGGGCACCATCATGGTCGCCAGCGTCACGGCGAACAGGACGCCGCGGCCGCGCCAGGGGATCTTGGCCAGGCTGTAGGCGGCCAGGGCGGAACTGATTACGGTGCCGATCACACCGAGCGTGCAGACGATGAGCGAGTTGCGCAGGTAGAGGAAGAACAGCGGAATAGTTCGCTCGCCGAGGAACGGGATCCACACGCGCGTCGTGCCCATCTTGCGAATCGCGTTGGGGTAGTTTTCCCAGAACAGCCGAGCCCGCCCGTCGATCTTCTCGGGCGGGAGCAGATCCCACTCGGCGGGGGCGTCGATCTGCTCAGTCTCCTTGCGCTCTTTCACGTAGTACCAGCCCGGCTCGGCCCGGTAGAGCAGCGTGGCGCCCAGCCACTCGGTGGATCCGGCGATGACGGTCCGGGCCTTGCCGTCCTTGTATTCATCCACGCCGATGACTCGCTTGATGCCGGCCTGCGGCCCCTCGGTCATGCGGACCACCAGGACGGGCGCGGTGAGCGGGTTGTTGTCGCGGATCACCGGTTGATAGCGGCCGTTGAGCGTGGCCTTGTAGTCGTAGGGCACCCACCGCGGCGGCATGGTGTTGGTCTGCTCGATGGGCTTGAGCGACGTGCCCAGCATCCACACGAACGGGAACACGAACGCGCAGCTGCCCACGATGAGCAGGATGTAGGTCAGAACTCGGCCGTAGATCGTCCTCGGTTCCATGGGCAAAAGCTGTGGGCTTTGAGCCGTGAGCTATGAGCCAGACATCCAGCTGATGGCTGATAGCTGACAGCTGATAGCTATCCCAAATACGTGATCCGGCGCAGGGCCGTGCCGTGGGCGATGAGCGTCAGGATCACGACGATCATAAACAGGATCCAGGCCATGGCGCAGGCATAACCCATGTGCAGCCACTCGAGGGCTTGGCCCCAGAGATAAATCGCATAGAACAACGTCGAACGGGCGGGCATGCCGGCCGTGCCGCCCATGGGCCCGCCACCCATGATGTACGCCGCGGTGAAGAACTGCATGACGTTGATCAGGCCAATGATCAGCGTGAAGTAGATCACCGGCGACAGGCAGGGGATTGTGACGTGGAAGAGCTTTCGCCACCAGCCCGCGCCGTCGATTTCGGCTGCCTCGTAGAGCTCGGCCGGCACGTCCTGCAGTCCGGCGAGATAGACGATCATGGTGCCGCCGACGCCCCAGACGCTCATGATGGCCAGGGCCGGCTTGGACCAATTGGGGTCGCTGAGCCACGTGGGCGGGGCGAGATGGACCCGGGCGTCCGAGCCCAGGCTGCTCAGCAACGAGTTGATCAAGCTGTTGAGCGGATCGAGCACGCCGCTCAGCGCGTAGTTCAGAATGCCGTACTGGCCGTTGAATACCCAGAGCCACAGCATGGCCGAGGCCACCGCGGGCACGAGGCAGGGCAAGTAGAACAGCGTGCGGAAGATGGGCAGGCCGCGTACGCCGCTGTTGAGCAGGATGGCCAGGAACAATGCGGTGACCAGTCCCGCGGGCAGGGCCATGGCCGCGAAAATGAACGTGTTGGAGAGCGACTTGTGAAAGACCGTGTCGCCCATGAGGTCGCGGTAGTTTTGCAGGCCGATCCAGACGGGCGGCTGCAGCGTCGAGTAGTCGCAGAAGCTCAGGTACAGCGACGAGAGAATGGGGAAGGCCAGGAACGTGCCCAGACCGACGAGCCACGGGGCGGCAAACAACAGTCCGTTGCGCAAATGCCGTCGTTCGGCGCGGGTCATGGGGCAGCCTCCTGCCGGGCGGCCCGCAGGGCGAGCGACTTTTGATAGCGGGCCCAGCCTGCGCTGATGCGGGTTTGGACCATGTCGAGAGCCTCTTTGCCCGTGTAGGGCTGGCCTGTCTCCGGATTGATCTCGAGGTATCGCATCTTTTCGACGGCGGCTCGGATCTCGTTGTCGTATCGGCTCCAGATGCCCATCTGCGGATAGTGCCAGACGCCCGGGCCCTTGGACAGATCGATGAACAAGCGGATGTACCGGTGAGGATGGTTCTCGAGAAATCCTTCGCTCACCTCGGCAAGCGGCGTGTTCTTGCGTTGGCCGAGGTTAAGCGTCTCCATGCCCCGCTGTGAGGAGACGAACTTGACGAATTCCCAGGCGGCGTCACGTCGATGCTGAGGCAGGCCGGCGGGTATGATCAGCACGTCGGCGTCGGCGAGCGTGAAGTTCTCGGGGCCGCGGGGCGTCTTGGGCCAGGGAGCGGCGCCGTAGTCCATGCCCGGCGCGTACTGGCTGATATAGCTGTGCAGCCAGACGCCGTGCAGGACCATGGCCAGCTTGCCCGAGAAGAACGGGTTCTGCGGCGACGAGAAGTTGCCGAATCCGCTGGCGAAGCGTTTGAGGCGATCGACGCCGTATTTCAGGCTGTAGCTGCGAATCCAATCGAGGGCCTCGACATGGCCGGGCGTGTTGGCAGTGATGTTCTGGCCGTCGAACGGTTCGCCACCCCACCAGGCACCGTAGGCCGGCAGGAACCAGTCGGGCTCGGTGGGCAGGAAGCCCATCTGAATGATGCGGCCGTCGGCGTCGTACCTGGTGAGCTTCTCGGCCATCTCGTCGAGCTCGGCGATGGTGCGGGGCGGCCGGTCGGGATCGAGGCCGGCGGCGCGGAACATGGCCTTGTTCCAGTACAGGGCAGTGGCGCTGGGCGTGGTGGGGACGGCCCACATGGTGCCCTTGTACGTGCACATGTCCGCGTAGACCTTGATCCAGTGGTCGGGCTTGATGCCATCACGTTCGAGGTAGGGGTTGAGCGGGGTCAGCACGCCGCGTTCGGCGAAGGGCACGATGTAGGGCATCCAGACGCCGGCCACGTCGGGCGGGTTACCGCCGGCGGTGGCGCCGAGGATCTTCTTGTCGATGGAGCCGAACGTGTGCATGTGCACGACGATGCGGTCCTGCGAGGCGTTGAAGTCGTCCACCACCCGCTGCATGGCTTCGCGTTCGAAGCGTTCCCACTTCTCCCAATAGGTCAAGTGGAGCTTGCCGTCGTCGGGCTCGCTGCGCACGCAGCCGGCCAGCAGGGCAAGGGCAAGCAGCGCTACGCTTGCGGCAAGGCGACCACCGACACGCCGGCGGTTGAATGTGATGAACGAAGCCGCCAGACAAGACATGCGGAGTACTTTCCGGGAAACCTGCCGATTTGGCAAGTGTGGATGGAGTGGAAAACCGGGGAACCGGGGTTACAGTGGCTTGGCGGTCGGTCAGTGCTCACGACGGGGACGGTGAGCTTACGATCCACATCCGCAAGCGAAACCGACCAGCCGATGGTGTAACGCAGAGACGACCATGACCGGACAAGGCAACGACGCCGACCTGGATTTGTACTGTCTGAACTGCGGGTACAACCTCCGCGGCCTGTCGGGGGATCCGATGAGCGTCATGACAGTGCCGGCGGGTGCAGTCGCCCGGGAGTTGCGGCGGATGGAGACCGCGCCGACCGTGTGTGTGGCGGCGACGCTCGCCGCGCTGTTGTTCGCGGGCATGATCACGCTCGTGCTCTTAAAGGGGCGATACCGACGGGCTCGTCTGCTGCGGAACACCTTTGGTCGTATCGATCGTGGCGTGGATCTGGGCTGCTGTTGCCTTCAAGCACTCTTGTGGAGGCAGTCCCGAATGGCGGCGGGCGTTGCTGAGTTGTCATCTCTATGGTCTGGTGGTCGTGGTTCCGACGACGATAGGGCTGGCCTTCGGGGAAGTGATGATGCTAAGGTGGATAGAGCGTGGCAAGGACGACGAGCCTTTCATTGTGTTCCTGAGTATCGTGGGGACGCTGTTGGCGGGGGCTTTCGTTCTGGGCAGGAGGGCACGTCAGCGGATCAAGGACACGATCTATCCGCTTCAGCGGCAGACCGCGGTACGGGTGGCTCGCCAGACCCTGGCGAGCCTGGTGCCGCCGGCGGGATTGGGGAGTAAAGAAGGGACCCGGTGAGAGGGAGGGACCGACCCGACAAACGCGCAACTGCGCGATGACAACTGGTACATCCTATACTGGTAACCCTCTTCCCCCCGGCATGGCCGATGGGTACACTGGGTTGGCATGAAGATTCGATCTCTCAAATCACACCGGCAGGAACCCGTGGTTGCTCCCGGGGCCAAGGGGGCGCGGATTCGCGTGCTCATCGGACCGGACGATGGGGCGGGCAACTTCCACATGCGACATTTCGAGGTCGAGGCGGGCGGCTGCACGCCCCGGCACGCTCACGATTACGAGCATGAGATCCTGGTGCTCAAGGGCGAAGGCACAGCCCACACGCCGGACGGGGATCGGCCGTTCAAGGCCGGGGACGTCATCTACGTCGCCCCGAACGAGATTCACCAGTTTTGCAACACCAGCCGGGAGACCTGCGAGTTCATCTGTCTCATTCCCGCGCCTTGTAACTGCAACGTACCGGGCAAGTGACGACCCGCCGAAGGCTGCGAGTGAGTTTTCCCTCGTCCCGGGCCCGCCGGCCCGCGGATGCGGGGACGTTTTGTCATCCGGAGGATGAAACCGGCATCTGAAAGACGTATCATGTGAGGCTTGCCTTATGTGAGGTTCGCCTCATGTGAGGTTTGCCTCGGACGAGGCTTGCCGCGCACGGGCGGATGAGGACTTGCTGACCGATCGGGTGGGATTGCGCCAATGCGGATCACAACGGTACGGATTATTGTCCAGACGCTCATGATGTCGCTCTTCCTGGCGTTCGTGTTCGTGACCACGTTCGCCTGGCTGGAAGAAGCGCCGGCCCTGAAGTTCTGGGTGAGCAAATTCCTGGAGATCGACCCGTTGGTGGCCGCAGCCACGGTCATCACCACGCACACGCTGTACAAGGGGCTGGCCTGGGCGCTGGTGCTCTTGATCCCCACGCTGTTCTTGGGCCGGATCTTCTGCAACTGGATCTGCCCCTACGGCATCATGCACCAGTTCACGGGGTGGCTGTTCAACCGGCGCAACGCCAAGCAGCGGATCGAGTCGAACCGGTATCGACGGCTGTACGCGTTGAAGTATTACATCCTGATCGGCATGATCGTGGCGGCGATCTTCGGCAGTCTGCAGATCGGCCTGCTCGATCCCATCTGCCTGCTCTATCGCTCGTTCAGCACATCCATTCTGCCCGCGCTCAACATGCCGGGCCCGGTGGCTCGCGTGGTAGGCGACCCCAAGGAGCATCAACTCGCCTGGGTGATCGGCTTTTTGATTCTGTTCCTGGTGAGCATGAACCTGGTGATCCCCCGGTTCTTCTGCCGCGTGCTCTGCCCATTGGGGGCGACACTGGGCGTGCTGAGCCGGTTTGCGATCTGGCGCATCGAGCGCGATCCGAACAAATGCACCGACTGCGATCTGTGCCTGCAGAGCTGCGAGGGCGCCAGCGACCCGCACACGCAGCTGCGCAAGAGCGAGTGTTTCGTCTGCTTCAACTGCATCGAGGATTGTCCGCACGACGCGTTGAGCTTCGCTCTGCTGCCGCCGCGCAAGCACGAGATCGCCTGGCCCGACCTGCCCAAGCGGCGGGCCATCTACGCGGGCGTGGTGGGCGTGCTGTTCTATCCGTTCGCGAAGCTGGCGGGCAAAACCACAAAGGATTTCTCGGCGAAGGTGGTGCGGCCGCCCGGCTCGGTGGAGGAACGCGAGTTTCTGGAGCGCTGCATCAAGTGCGATCAGTGCATCCGCGTCTGTCCGACCAACGTGCTCCAGCCGGCCATGTTCGAGGCGGGGATCGAGGGGATCTGGACGCCGGTGATGAACTTCCGCATGGGGTTCTGCCAGTTGAACTGCACGGCGTGCGGCCAGGTCTGCCCGACCGGCGCCATCCAGCGGCTGACCATCGAGCAGAAGCTCGGCTACGGTCCGCATGCTCAGGACGGACCGGTGAAGCTCGGCACGGCTCACTACGACCTGGGGCGGTGTCTGCCGTGGTCCAAGAACATCCCGTGCGTCGTGTGCGAGGAAGTGTGCCCGACGTCGCCCAAGGCGATCCATTCCGAGTATCGCCAGTTGCTCATCCGCGACGGCAAGAAGCAGGTGACGGCAAGCACGCCGGTCACGGTCACGCTGGCCGACTATCCGCCGCCGGGTATGGCGTTCGGCGAGGCATGCACGTTCCGGCCGGGCGAGTTCAAGGGCGATCAGACCACGAGCTATCACGTTCGGGTCATCCACCGCGACGGCACGAGCGAGACGCACCGGATTCTGAACAACGACGCGGACACGCTGCTCATCGGCGAGATCGACCCGGTCGGGGGCGAGGTGATCAGCGGATCGCGGTTCACACGCCCGCCCGCCCGCGGGGCCATTGTCGAGATCAACCTCGAATTCAAGCTGCCCAAGATCGACACCCAGCTGTGCATCGGCTGCGGCCTGTGCGAGATGGAATGCCCGGTGGTAGGCGACCGACGTGCTGTATATGTGACACCAGAAGGCGAGACGCGTTCGCAGCATTACCTCGAGCGGGAGCGGAACCGGTCTGTGCGTCTGTTGAAAACGGCCGACGCGGCGCCCGTTCGCGGAGGCGGGACGGGTTCTGGCGTGGACTTGAGTGGAATGATCCTGCCGCAGCGCCCGGGACGCGGACGTCACGCATGAGCACCGCGAACGGGCGCGGGTCTGCGTTGCCGCTTCCCTTTTTTCGTTCTCGCTGACCATCAGAGATGACGGGACGGGAAGAGTTTGGCGGGTCACTTGGTGCGCCGCATTAATCCTACGGAACGGGGCGAATGGTTGGCGAGGAAAGAAATGCGCACGATTGCCCATGTGACACACGAAGCGATTCACAAGGCCGGCGGCATCGGGGCGGTGCTCGAAGGCCTGCTCACCAGCGAGCCGTATCGCGCGAGAGAGTTTCGCTCCATTCTGATCGGCCCGCTGTTTCATGCGCCGGGCGACGCCCGCCACCGCCTGGGCGAACACGGCGAGGTGCTCTACAGCAGCCCGGATCACGTGACGCGCGGTCCGTATGCCGACGCGCTCAACCAGGTGCGGCGCGAGTTTCAGGTCGAACTGGTGTACGGACACCGCACGTGGGTCAATCCGCACACGGGAGCGCGAGCCACCACCGAGGTGGTGCTCATCGACGTGTCGCGGATGTGCCTGGGGAAGGTCAACACGTTCAAAGCCGGACTATGGGACGCCTTCGGGATCGATTCGATCCGGTACGAGCACTCGTGGGAATACGATCTGTACGTCAAGCTGGCCCAGCCCGCGCTCGCGGTGCTGCGGGCGCTGGGGGCGGCGTCGAGGCCGGGGCAATGTGTGATCGTGGCGCACGAGTGGATGGGCTTGCCCACCACCCTGGCGACCACGTTCGACCGCACCGGCGCGTTCCGCACGGTTTTCTATGCTCATGAGACCGCCTCGGTGCGGCCGATCATCGAGCACCATCCCGGCCACGACGTGACGTTCTACAACGTGCTGGAGTCCGCCTTGAATCGCGGCCGGTATGTGGACGACGTATTCGGCTCGCAGGACCACTACTACCGGCACGCCCTGGTCAAGGCTGCTTCGCAATGTGATCGGATCCTGGCCGTGGGCGACTACGTGGAACGCGAGCTGCGCTTCCTCGGTCCGTGCATGGCCGACGCGAACATCGAGGTCGTGTACAACGGCATCCCCGCCGAGCAGATCACGTTGCACGAGCGCAAGGAAAGCCGCGAGCGCATGCGCGATTACGCCGAGGCTTTGTTGGGTGACCGGCCCGACTACATCTTCACGCATGTGAGCCGGATGGTGACAAGTAAAGGGCTCTGGCGTGATTTTCGCGTGCTCGAACATCTGGAGCACTTGTTCCGGCGGCTGGGCCGCTCGGCAGTGATGTTCGTGCTTTCGACCGAACTGCCCGCCCGCTCGTCACAGGACATCGTGCGCATGGAAGCCGAGTGGGGCTGGCCCGTGGCCCATCGCGAGAAGGATGCCGACCTGTCGTACGGCGAGGCCATCTACTACACGGGCGTGCAGCACTTCAACGCGCGATCGCGCCGGATCAAGATCGTGTTCGTGAACCAGTTCGGCTGGTCGCCCGAGCTGTGCGGGAGGCTGATGCCGAGCGACATGGATCCGCTGGACATCCGCCGCGGCACGGACGTCGAGTTCGGCCAGAGCATCTATGAGCCCTTCGGCATCGCCCAGCTCGAACCGCTGACGTACGGCGCCATCTGCGTGATGAGCGAGGTGTGCGGGTGCGCGGGGCTCGTGGATCGGATCACGGATGGACACGACGTGCCCAACGTGCTGGTGGCGGATTACTGCAACTTCGGGCCCGAGCGGCGGAGCGAGGCGCAGTGGCTGGGCATGACCCGGCGCGAGCGGCACGTGCACGAGACGCGAGTGGCGGCCGGCGTGGCGAGCAAGCTGGCGGAACTGCTGCCGGACGGCGACGTGGCGATGGAAGCGCTCCTGGAGAGCGGCTACAAGCTGGCCAGCCGCATGAGTTGGGACGTGGTGGCCCGCAACTTCGTAATGCCGGTGTTCGACGAACTCTCCGGCGACTGGCCGAAGATTCGGGTGGCGTGAGAAATCGCGGACCGCCCGGTCGTGGGCGGGGAAATGTGGCGGTCGGTATAATGGGGCATGGCGCTTCGCGTGAAATGCCCGGTCTGCGGCTACCGCATCAAGGCACCGGACGGATCGTACGGCCGGCGGGGCCAGTGCCCACGCTGCAAATTGATGATTCGCCTGCCCACCGAGGCGGAACTGGCGGCTCGGGAGAAGCAGTCGCCGGAGGCGCCCGATCCGAGTGAGACTTCAGGCGACTCGGCGATAAACGACTCGACCCACGGGAACCCGGTGGATTCGCCCGAGCGGGAAGGGCGCATTTCCCGTTCAGCCGATCGCGGTTGAGTACCGTCGACGGCGAAATGCGTTCCACGCCAAGCGTTCAGACTCCCGCCAAGGCCTCGCACGGCATCAGGCTGCTCTTGAGTCGTCCGACGATGAGCTTGTGGATTTCCTCCACTTCGGCCTGCGGCATCTTGAGGATGCCGGCGATTTCGTCGAAGTCCAGCTCCTCGGCATAGCGTAACATGATGATCAGTCGCTCGGTCCGGCTCAGATGATGCCGGACGTAGTAGGCCAAGTCGTCGCGATCCACCGGCAGCGGGGGAGCGGCCGGCGAGGCGTATGCGGTGTCGGAATCGGTGTCGGCCCGACTCGTGGCCTTCTTGGGTTTGCGAGCAGATGACATGCGGCTTCCTCCATGTCCTTCCGAATCATGGACTCCGGGCCCATCCGTGAACGCCGCAGCCCCGGAAGGATCATGACGCCCGACCGGCAGACATGCCGTCCAACCCCCGGACCAGCCGATCGAAGCACGTAACTGACTTATCGGACAGCATGGGGAGAGACTTAACCCAAGTTCCTGAGCCGCGCGACGAAAACGTGCCTGGCACGCTGAACGCGGACCTGGACGACGGATAAGCCGGCTGCTCGTGGAGATGTGCGCGCAAGTACTTCGAGTAAGGGGAGCTGACGCAACTGTGTCCCGCTCAATTTCGTAGTTGTATATCCCTGTGGGGCCGGGTATCTGCTTGAGTGTGTCAATTTTGGAGCACTCGGGCCGAAGGGGGACCTACGGATACCCGGTAGACAGTAAGGCTGAGAGGGAGCCGGCGATCTCTCTGCTTTGCTGCTCGGCTCACGGCTCTCCGAGCCGATCGGGAGCGAAGTAGCAGGGTAGTCTGCCATAAACGCAGGAGGATAGGGCATGAGACACGTCAGCATGGGCGCATTGCTGGTCGGTTTGGTTGCGTTGACCGGCCCGGCGAAGGCGCTGCAGGCCTTCGACCGGGGTGACGACTCCGTGAGGGGCTGTCGGTTCGGCGCAGCGATAGGGCACGGCGAACTCATATCTCTTTCTTTTTTCTCGTTCAGGCCGGCACACGCCGGCGGAGGTGCACGATGAGAACGCAGCGATGGCACACCGTGACAGCGAGGCGGGTCGGGCCGGCGGTCGGGCTGGCGACGTTGGTCCGCGTCGACGGGCGGTGGGCCGGACGGTCGCAGAGGGGACGGGTTGCGTTGCGGTCGGCTGGGCTGGGGGGCGTCGGTCTGGCGGCCGGCGGTCGGTTGGGAGAGGCGGCCCTGTCGTTGCGGCCGGGGCGGAGCCCGTGCAAATGGACTGGCCGGCGGTCCGGAAATTTGGTAGATAAATGGGGTGGCAGTGTCGGCGGGGCGGGCGACGCTCGGCCGGAACACTGCCGGCGGCAACGCCGCGTGCGCCCGTAGCTCAGCTGGATAGAGCACGGGATTTCTAATCCCGCGGTCACAGGTTCGAATCCTGTCGGGCGTATTCAGCTTCATTCCATGTCTTCATCGCGCAGGTTGTGAGTGCGAGGCCGGGGCGGTCTGGCCCAGGCGTCGCATGGCCGGTATAGTGTGCCCCGAACGGGCCGGCAGGAACGATGGCCGGCCCCGGGCGGTGGGGCGGAGGATGAAGGAGGTGCCCGGAACCGGCTGGAGCCGGTGCCCACGCCCCGCATTCGGGAGCACGAATCGATGCCGACGCTGAGCGCTTTTGCCGACGAAATCAGCCAGGATCCACAGGCTCAGATGGATGCCCTGGAAGCCAATGGAATCAAGTTCATCGAGTTGCGCGGGGCTCTGGGCCTGAACGTGCTCAAGTTCTCCGACGAGCAGGCGGCGGATCTGAAGAAGCAGTTCAGCGATCGCGGCTTCCGCGTCTCGTGCATCGCATCGCCGATCGGGAAGGTCCGCATCGACGACGATTACCGCAAGCATTTCGACGAGTTCAAACGGGCGGTCGAGCTGGCCGAGTTCTTCGACGCGGGCTACATCCGCATCTTCAGCTACTACCCGCCGGAAGGCCGCGACGTGGCCGACTATCGCGGCGAGGTCGTGGCCCGGCTGACCGAGAAGGTCGACTACGTCAGCAATCGTCCGGTCACGCTGGTGTTGGAGAACGAGTCGCACCTGTTCGGTGCGTTCCCGGAGCGCTGCGCGTATCTGCACTCGGCCATCCCGTCGGACAAGCTGGTGATGGCGTTCGATCCGGCCAACTTCGTGAACATGGACGTTCAGAACGTCTACCAGACGTGCTGGCTGCCGCTGCGCCGTTACGTCGGGTACTTCCACATCAAAGACTTCAAGTACGGCGAGAAAGAGCACGCGGTGCCGGCGGGGCAGGGCGACGGCAACATCCCCGAGATGCTGCGGGACGCTGCCGCCGACGGTTACGACGGCTTCCTCGCGCTCGAACCGCACCTGGGCAAAGCTATGCACTCGACCGGTCAGACCGGCCCGGAACTGTTCAAGGTGGCCGCCGACGCCCTCAAGCAGATTTGCGCCGACGTGGGCTGGAAGGTCTGATGGGGGGCGGACATCTTGCCCGCCTTTTGGCAGGCGGGATGGACGTGTCCGCCAGAGGGCCAGCACGACGCCGGCACAGCAGCAAGGAGCCCGGTGACGGGCGAGCTGGCCACCGGCATACTGCGAGCGGTTCCAAGTTGTTCGCATCGATCCATACCTCACCCAGGAGGACCAGCATGATGAAGCGCGTCGTCATGAGTCTGCTTATCGCCACATCCGCAGCCGGTTGGGTTCAGGCCGCGGAGTATCGCCGGCTTCCCGTGTCGGAATACCGCGACAAGATGAAAGCGGGCTGGTTGGGGCAGATGGCGGGTGTGGCCTGGGGGGCGCCGACCGAGTTCAAGTGGAAGGGCGCGATCATCCCTGCCGACAAAGTGCCGGCGTGGCAGCCCGAAATGATCAACGATAGCTTTTGGCAGGATGACCTGTACGTGGACATGACCTTCCTCCGTACGCTCGAGGTGTACGGGCTCGGCGTGTCCATTCGACAGGCCGGCATCGACTTCGCCAACAGCGGGTATCAACTGTGGCACGCGAACAAGGCCGGTCGCGACGCGCTGCGCGCGGGCATCGCCCCGCCCGATTCGGGCCATCCGCAGTTCAACAAGCACGCCGACGACATCGATTATCAGATCGAGGCCGACTTTGCGGGTTTGGTGTCGCCCGGTCTGCCCAACACCGTCATCGCGTTGGGCGAGAAGTTCGGGCGTCTCATGAACTACGGCGACGGCCTGTACGGCGGGCAGTTCGTGGGCGGCATGTACGCCGAGGCGTTCTTCGAGAAGGATCCGGTCAAGCTGGTCGAGGCGGGGCTGGCCTGCATTCCGCCGGGCAGCCAGTATGCCGAATGCGTTCGCGACGTGCTCGCCTGGTATCGGGAGAACCCGAACGATTGGGAGGCGACCTGGCGGCGGATCGAAGAGAAGTACCAGGACAACCCGGCGTATCGCAAGGCGTCATGCGACAAGGGCGATTTCAATATCGACGCCAAGATCAACGGTGCCTACATCGTGCTGGGTATGCTCTACGGCAAGGGTGACCTGGATCAGACCATCGTCATTTCCATGCGGGCCGGTCAGGATTCGGACTGCAACCCTTCCAACGCGGCCGGTGTGTTGTTCACCACTCTCGGATTCTCCAACGTGCCCGAGAAGTTCAAGGAGAAACTCGACGAGGAGAAGTACTGGGTCTACACGGAATACAACTTTGCCAAGCTGATTGCGGCGTGCGAGAAGGTGGCTCGCGAAGCGGTGGTGCAGTCGGGCGGCCGGATCGAAAAGGACGCTGACGGGCAGGAAGTCTTCGTGCTGCCGGTGACGCGGCCCGTGCCCAGCAAGCTCGAGCAGTGCTGGAACCCCGGTCCGATCGCGGGCAGCCGGTTCACAGCCGAGGAGATGGCCCGGATCAACCCGCCGCCGCCTCCGAACGAAGCCGCCCGGATCGACATCAACGAGGCCGTGGCCAAGTTCGCGCCCGGCTGGATGGCCAAGGACTGCGGGGCGGCCATGTCGCCGGGCATTCGCGACGTGGGCGGTCGGAAGAACGTGCTGGTCACGCACCCGATCAGCGAGAGTATGCCTTGCGTGCTGGGCCGCCGGCTGGACGTGCTGCCGGACAAGAAGACCACGCTGCATCTGGAAGTCGGGCATCATCCGGAGGGCGATTGGCTGCTGAGCGTGACCGCCGACCGCGAGTTGGTGCGCAAGGTGATCGGCCCGGAGACCACGGCCAACGGCTGGACGACCATCGACGTGGACCTGTCGGAGTACGCCGGGGAGATCATCACCGTGCAACTGATCAATGCGGCCAACGGATGGAAGTGGGAGGCCGCCTACTGGGGCAAGATCGAGATCCGGTCGGAGTGACGGACGACGCGGGGCGTGCAGGCTCGTGCCGTGTCGCGGGCCGCTTCACGCATGCCGGGGGGCGGGCATCTTGCCCGCCTCGAATGCTGAGTGACGATTATTGTGCACTATTTCAGTGTCTGCATACAGCATGGCGTTCTTCTCGCCCCGCAGGGGTGGCGGTCAATAGCCGGCGGCGTGAGCCGCCGGTGAGCACGTTTTACTAAAATTCCCCCTTGGCCATCTGAAGACGGCGAAGCCGCCCTCAGATGGTCAAGGAATACATTTTGCGAAGCCGGTAGCCCGTGGGTTCACGCCCACGGCGACTTACTCTGCGCCCTTTCAGGGCGAGCCCACGGCTGTTGACTCTGCGCGCTCGCAGGGCGAAAGCGCAAATCGCTTGCTCAACTGGGGCGGGCGAGACGTCCGCTCTCCGGGTTTTCGCTTGCGGTACATTGTCTCGCATATATAATTCCGTTCATGTCATCCAAACACATCTCACACAACAACGGAAATGATTCACTTCAAGGACCATCGGCCAATCCATCGACCGAGGCGTCATCGTCGCGCAAGGTGACGCGGCGGCGGATGCTGAAAGGCACGGCGACGTTAGCGGGCGGCGCGTGGGCGGCGCCATACATCGTGCCGGCGTCCGTGCTGGGTCGTAACGGTGCGGTTCCGCCGAGCGAGAAGATTGTCGTCGGCGGCATCGGGATCGGCCGGCGAGGCACGCACGATCTCAAGTGGATGCTGCCGGAGAAGGACGTGCAGTTCGTGGCCGTTTGCGACGCGCAGAAGTCGCGGCGGGAAGCGGTCAAGAAGCTGGTGGATACCACGTACGGAAACAGCGACTGCAAGGTCTACGGTGACCTGCGAGAGTTTCTCGAGCAGCGCAAGGACATCGATGCGGTACTCATCGCGACCGGCGATCGTTGGCATGCCCCTGCTGCCGTCATGGCCATGCGAGCGGGCAAGGACGTCTTCAGCGAGAAGCCCTCTTGCATGACCATCGAGGAAGGCAAAGCGGTCATGGACACGGCTCGCAGCCTAGGCCGGGTCTACCAGACCTGCACGCAGCGGCTCAGCGAACCCAACTTCGTATTCTGTTTCGAGATGGCCCGCAGCGGCCGGCTCGGCGAAGTGCACACGGCGCGGGCTCACATCGCGCCGTGGGACGCGGCGGAACTGAAGCACGAATGGCTGCCGCCGGAGCCGTTGCCGCCCAAGGATGAGGTGGACTGGGATCTGTGGCTGGGGCCGTGCCGATGGCGGCCGTTCAACTCGTCCTACGTCCGCGGAGCCTGGCGCGGGCATTACGACTTCCACACGAGCTGCATCGGCGAGTGGGGCGCCCACACGTTCGCCCAGTGCCAGGCGGGTCTGAACCTGCTGGATACCTCGCCTGTCGAATACGAGTACGTCAAGAACACGACCGGCGACGGGATGGTGACGAGGTTCGCCAACGGGGTCAAGATGACGCTGCATCGCGAGGGCTATTGGCGCGGCTCGTGCGGCATGCGGTTCGAGGGCACGGAAGGTTGGGTGGCTGCGGCCGACAACTACGAGCGGCCCGACGTGTCGGATCCGGCCATGCTGGCGGACTTCGACAAGATCGTGTCGGCGTACAAGGAGCGGACGGGCCGCGCATTGAACCACATGCGCAATTTCCTCGATTGCGTTCGCTCGCGCCAGCAGCCGGTGGCCAACGCCGATGTGATGTACCACACGATGACCACCGTGCACGCGGCCAACATCTGCATGTGGCTCAAGCGCGATATGAAGTTCGATCCGGCGAAGGCGGAATTCGCCGACGCCGACGCGAACGGCTTCCGCTCGCGGCCGATGCGTGCGCCGTGGACGATCTGAGCAAGGGTTGAGTGACGCAGCGGCGCCAGAATCCGCTGGAAGAGATCGCGCCGAGAAACACGCTGCAGTCGGAAAGGGACGGCGGGGGCACGGCCCGCCGCTCGCGAGGGTGCTCACGTCGTTGCGAGTAAAACAACGCGGCGCGTGCGGTGATCACTCGTTGGCGGTTTCGTGCGGGTCCGCGGGCGGGTGATGGGGCAGGTGCTGTTGGGCGGACATGGCCACGGTGGCCCCGAGGACGAGGACGCAGCCGCCCAGCCACTGGCCGGCGGTGAAGTGCTCGTTCAGAAAGGCACGCGAGCCCACGATGGTCACGAAGGGCGTGACGCTCAGCATGAGCATGGAGACCGCGGCTCCGAGCCGTTGAAGAGCGGCATAGTACATGCCGTGGGCCAGGGCGATACCGACCACGGCCGAGATGACCAGAAGGAGCCAGGTCGCTCCCGACACCTCGAGCAAGGACTCCGGGCGGCCGAGCGGGGCGGCCAGGATGAGCGCCACCGACGTATACGAGCCGATCACGCTGAACACGAACAGCGGGTTGTGGTTGCCCACCACGTAGCGGACCGACACGCCGTAACCCCCGTAACACAGTGCACAGAATCCCATGATGATCAGCCCGGTCCAGCTTGCACCGGCCACCTGCGTAATCTGGGCCCAGGACATGATGATGAAGCCGGCCAGGGCCATGGCGGTGCCCGTCCAGAACACCTTGCTGCGGGCCAACTGACGCTCGTCGGGGAAGAAGATGAATGCCCCGAGGATGCCGAAGATGGCTGAAAACCGCAGGAGGAAGGAGATCATTCCGGCCGACAGGTAGTAGGGGGCGATACCCCAGAGGGTCTGGCCGAAGAAATTGATGGCCGCCGGGATCAGGGCGATCAGCCAGAATCGGCGGCCGACGCCCTGCCGGACGCCGTGGATCAGCCAGGGCAGGTACAGCAAGCTGGCCAACGGATAGCGGACGGCATTGGCTGTAAAGCCGTCGGGGACCGAGGTCGTCAGCGCCCGGAGCATGACCGGGGTGGCGCCCCAGCTCAGCGTGGCTCCGGCCAGACACAGAACCGCAAACAGATCGACTCGTCGCATCAGGTGGATTCGTCCCCCATTCGGAAAATGTCGCACGATATCGGGGGCATGGCAGCCTGTCCAATGCTCCGCGGGCGTGACGTCGCCGGACGATCGGCAGTTGCGTTTTGGCGGATAATCGGCTACATGTTGGGCGTTCAGGAGGCGGGAGGGCGATAAGGGCCTGCCGATGGAGCGAAAGGCCGTCTGACCGCGAACGGGGTGACACTGCTCGCAGTCCGCAGCGGGGGGAGCTGGCTCCCCGACCTTTCGCCGATGACATCAGGCCCGTCTTGAGAAGAGTGCATCCAACGGTTCTGGGGATCGTCCGAACGGATGCGGAGACCAGGCCGGGTTTATACGCGGTTTCGAGAAAGGAAACGTGCATGAAGGCAAGCAAGAAGCTTCTGACGGTTTTCGCGGGGCTGGGGCTCGCTCTGTTCGCCGGCTGCGCCGCTGAGGATGGTCTGCGCGACGGGTTCACGGATGGGTTGGCCTCGGCGGTCGCCGCGCTGATCGAGGCACCGGTCATCGCTTGGATCGACGCGACGTTCTAAGGCCGATCGCGGAACGGCTCCCGTCAAACGGCCCGTGATGTGGGCCCTGCGTCGTGCCGACGCTTCCAGCTCACAGCTTACAGCCTACAGCTTACAGCTTTTCGTGCTGTGGCACCCGCGCTTCGCCGATGCAAGCAACGGCGGCACGCTGGTGCCACAGTCACTCTCCACCCGTACCTTATCACTCCAGCCCCGCGCGGCGGCAGAACTCGGCTTCGTCGATGACTTCCACGCCGAGGCTCCGAGCCTTGTCCAGCTTCGAGCCCGGGTCGGCGCCGGCGACCACGAAGTCCGTTTTCTTGCTGACCGAACCAGCCGGCTTGCCGCCGAGTGCGGTGATCAAATCCTGGACTTCTTTGCGTCCGAAGCGCTGGAGCGTGCCGGTGACCACGATGGTCTTGCCCGCCAGCGGCTGAGGCCCTGCGGGCTCGCGCGAGGGCTCGATCATGTTCACGCCAACCTCGCGCAGCGATTCGATGGTGTGCTTGCCACTCTCGCTGTGCAGGAACGTGTATATGCTACGGGCCAGTTCGGGGCCGATCCCCTCGATCTGCTGCAACTGGTCCACGTCGGCGGCCACGAGCTGGTCCATCGAGCCGAAATGACGAGCCAGCAGGGCGGCGGTGCTCACACCGACGTGCGGGATGTTCAGGCCGGCTAGCAAGCGCGACAGAGGCCTGTCCTTGCTCTTCTCGATGGCGTTGGTCAGGTTCTCGGCACTCTTGGCCCCCATGCGTTCCAGGCTCATCAGCGCCATCCAGCGATCCTTGAGCCGATAGAGGTCCGCGAATTCCCGCACGAGTCCGCCGTCCACCAGTTGTTCCGCCAGCGCCGGGCCCATGCCCTCGATGTCCATCTGGTCGCGGCCGCAGAAGTACCGCAGACGTTCCTTGATCTGGGCCGGGCAGGCCGGGTTGACGCAGCGCAGGAACACGCCGCCTTCGTCGCGAACCGTGGGCTGGCTGCACTCGGGGCATTGGGCCGGCGGCACGATGGGCTCGGCATCGGCCGGACGGGCGGCGATGTCCACTTCCACGACCTGCGGGATGATCTCGCCGGCTTTCTCGACGTACACCATGTCACCGACCCGCACGCCCAGACGCTCGATCTGGTCGAAGTTGTGCAGTGACGCACTCTTGACCGTGGTGCCCGCCAGAAGCACAGGGTCGAGATTGGCCACAGGCGTGATCGTGCCGAGCTTGCCCACCTGGAAACGCACGGAATGCAGCCGCGTGCGGGCTCGCTCGGCAGCGAATTTGAAGGCGATACACCAGCGTGGCGAGCGAGTGGTCATGCCCAGGATGCCCCGCTGGTCGAGCCGATCCACCTTGATGACCAGGCCGTCCGTCGCGTAGTCCAGTTCGGTTCGTTTCTTGTCCCAGTAGTGCACTTGGGCGATGACTTCGTCGATCGACGCCACGCGCCGTAGATAGGGGTTGACGGGAATACCCCACGCCTTGAAACGCTGGAACAGCTCCCACTGCGTATCGACCGACAGCGGCCGGACCTCGCCGAAGCCGTGAGCGGTGAACGAGAGCTTGCGGCCGGCGACGATCCGCGGGTCCAGTTGCTTGAGCGTGCCCGCGGTGGCGTTGCGCGGATTGGCGAACACCGGCTCGCCGGCGGCGGCGCGGGCGGCGTTGAACTGCTGGAATTCCGACACCGGCCAGTAGACTTCGCCGCGAACTTCCAGCACGTCGGGCACGGGCGGGATCTGGTCAGATTGCCGAAGCGTCAGCGGAATGGCGCGAATGGTCCGGGCGTTCTGCGTGATGTCATCGCCGGTCGTGCCGTCGCCGCGGGTGGCAGCCAGCACCAGCTTTCCCTGCTCGTACCGCAGCGAGATGGCCACCCCGTCGATTTTGGGGTCCATGACGTAGTGATAGTCGTCGCCGCCGAGGCCTTTGCGCACGCGTTCATCGAAGGCTCGGAGTTCCGACTCGTTGTAGGTGTTGTCGATCGACAACATGGGGACGGCGTGTCGCACCTGCCGGAACTCGGACAACGGCTGACCGCCCACACGCTGCGTGGGCGAATCCGGCGTGACGAGTTCGGGATGCTCGGCCTCGAGCTGCTTGAGCTCGGCGAACAGCCGGTCATACTCACGGTCAGAAATGACCGGCTCGGCCAGCACGTAATAGGCATAATCGTGCCGGCGGATTTCCTCTCGAAGTTCGGCGGCCCGCTTTTGCGGATCTGGCTTGCTCATATCGCGAATAAGCTACCAAGAGCCTATGCTCTTGGAAATGCCGTATGCGTGAGTCACCGGCGTCCGGGGTACCACAAGATCTCGGCCGGTTTTTGGCCGTCGCCGGAAGGTTCCGTTACACTGAATGAGCGGTGGCAGGCGAACGCTGTCAATCTTGCTTATGGATGGTTATCGTGACACCAAGCTCCTTGCCAATCCGACTGTTTTTCTCGGTCCTCCTGGCGATGACGGCCGGATTGAGCCTGCCGGCGGCCGCGGCCGAACCGCTGCGGCCGGACCAACTGCTCCTCGTGTACAACCGTGACGATGCGCGATCGCGCGAGCTGGCTGAGTATTACGCCAAAGCACGCTCCGTTCCAATCGACCGGCTGTGCGGCGTGCGAGCCAACGCCAACGCCGAAGAGATTTCGCGAGAGCATTTCGACCGGTTCATTCGACCGGCCGTCCGGGCGTACCTGGAGTCGCAGCCGTTCGGTCGCAACATCCGTTGTCTGGTCTTGTTCTACGGTTTGCCCATCCGCGTGGGGCCCAAGAAGCCGACGGCGGCGGAGCAAAGCGTGGCTCGCCAGTTGGAGGAAGAGCTCAAGAAAGGCCTGACGGAACTGGCGGCGGTTGTGAGCCGGCTGGAGGAACTGGCCGGCGAGGCGGTTCCGCAGTCAGCGCCGGCGGCGGCCGACGAGCCATCGCTGGCGGCGCTGTTGTCACGCTACGAGCGGGCCCGCGTGGCGGCCGGTCAGCGGATTGATGCCTTACGCCGGGACGGCAAGGGCCAGGAGGAATTCGGTCAGACGGTCGCCATCATCCAGGCGGTGGAAGGGGTAGCCCGAGTGGTGGCCATTGCCGCGGCGAATACGCCGCAAGCTTCGGAGAACGCCGTCCAGGTGGAAAAGGCGGTCGAGCAGATTCAGGCCAACGAAGCCCGCATCCGCGAATTGTTCGACAAGGGGCTTACCGATCCTTCGCGGGCGCAAGCCCGCCAGCTTATCCGCTACAACCACGGTCTGGCCGGCTATCTGCGCAGCCTGTTGCACGACATCGCCTCGAGCCGCGCCGATGAGACGACCGCCTCGCTGGACAGCGAGCTGTCGCTCGTTTGGTGGGACGACTACATCCTGTATCGCTGGGTTCCGAACCTGTTGAGCTGGAACGTGCGGGCCAATCCGGGCGTACTGGCGGGTCTTACGCCGCGTCAGCGGCAGGCGCCCGTGTTGATGGCCTGCCGTATCGACGGGCCGACGCTGAGCGTGGCTCGCCGCATCATCGACGATTCCATCGCCGTCGAGAAGACGGGCCTGCAGGGCAAGGTCTATCTCGACGCCCGCGGTTTGAGCGGTGACGACGGGCTGGTCCCGTATGACCAGAACCTGCGGGACTTGGCGGCGTTGCTCGCCCGACTCACGGATCTGCCCTTGAAACTCGACGTTGAGCCGGGTGTCTTTCGGCCGCGGTCCTGCCCCAACGCGGCCTTGTATTGCGGCTGGTACTCGCTGCGGCAATACGTGGACGCGTTCGACTTCGTGCCGGGGGCGGTCGGCTATCACATGGCCAGTTTCGAGGCCATCAGCATCAAGGCGCCGGCGGAGCGCGGCTGGGTGAAGGCGCTGTTGAACGATGGCGTGGCCGCCACGCTCGGTTCGGTCGCCGAGCCTTACCTGCAGGCGTTCCCCAAGCCGCGGGACTTCTTCGGCCTGTTGCTCACCGGGCAGTTCACGCTGGCCGAGTGCTTTGCGTACACGACCGACTTCAACTCGTGGATGATGCTGTTGATCGGCGACCCGCTCTACCGGCCGTTCGCGGTGAATCCGCCGCTCAAGCTCGAGCAGGTGTTTCCGAGCGAGCGGATCCCGCCGGAGTTTCGGCCGGCGCCGGCCGCCACGCAGCCCGCCACATCGACAAAATGAAGCCGGGCCGGCGGACGGACCTGTGTGATCCGAAAAATTCACAGCGCCGGCGACGTACGAGCCGTGGCGAAGCGCGCCTGTGCGTTGCCGTGCCTTGCTTTTGCCGTTAGTCTGTTGCGGACGGGTCGGGAACGGACATCTTGCCCGCCTCATTCGGGCGGGGCATCCGTTCTCCATTGTTCATTGCGCTCTGGGAAGACTGTGGCAGGGAGGCGCATGATCAGTCAGCCGTGCTCGATTTCCCGCTTGGCATGGGCGGCCGCGTTGAGCGGTTTGTTGACGCTGACCGCGTGCGGACCGAAGCCCGAACCGGTCCGGCACGAGCCGGTGGTCCGCCAGCCTCCTCGCGTGGTCGTGCCGCCGCCTCCGCCACCGCCGCCTCCACCCAAGCCGGCGTTCGAGGAAATCGTCTTCGGTCACTCGGTCGGCGGCCGGCCTCTGACGGCCGAAATCCATGGCGACGGCGAGGACATCATCCTTATTCTCGCGACGATTCACGGCAACGAGACCGCGGGCACGCCACTGGTTCGCAAGCTCTCGGAGTATCTGGTCGCCTACCCCGAGATCCTCGAAGGCAAGCGAGTGATCCTCGTGCCGGTGGCCAATCCCGACGGTATGGCCGCCAACCGCCGGACCAACGCGCGGGGCGTCGATCTGAACCGCAACTTTCCCGCGTGGAACTACAGCGCGACGGGCAATCACGGGGCTCAGCCGCTGTCGGAGCCCGAGAGCCGGGCCCTTCACGAGCTGATCGTCAAATACCCGCCGCGGCGGATCATCAGCATCCATCAGCCGTTGAACTGTATCGACTACGACGGTCCGGCCGAGGGGCTGGCCCGGGCCATGGCTACCAGCTCGCGGCTGCCGCTCAAGAAGCTCGGCAGCCTGGCCGGCTCGCTCGGTTCGTTCGCCGGTATCTCGCTCAACACGCCCATCATCACCGTCGAGTTCGCTCGCTCGGCCGATGACCTCTCGCCGGAGACGCTGTGGGCCCGCTACGGCCGCATGCTCCTCGTGGGTATCTGCTACCCCGAATCCGCGCCCAGTCTGGCCGCCGCCAACGTGGCCCAGGCGACGGCCGAATCGTCCGACCCGTCCGCCCGTACGCTGGGCAAATGATCGTCAAGGCGGGCGGTCGCTGTGAGCTCTGAGCTGTGAGTTATGAGCTATGAGCCGGGCTTGTGGTGTACGCGCGCAGCGAAAGCACATGCCATAAAGCCGACAGTAGTGATCCGATCGGCGAACAACGCAAACACCCCTCGAACGCGCCGGCCAACGACATACATCGTATTGCGGCGCCGGGTTGCACTGTCGCCCCTGTCGGGGCTCCATCAAATAGAGGGGAGGAAGCAATTTGGTTGCCGTCGCTGAACGGGGGCTTACGCCGCCCGGCTATTGACCGCTGCCCCTTGCGGGGCAAGAGCCGTCCTGGTAGCGGTATTCCTGGCGTATCGAATCTACCCGACTCTGCATGCCGCGCGCTCGCGCCTCTTTTTCCGAGCTTATCTCGTGGATCGTTTGGGGGGGCAGCAGCTGCGCTGTGTCATCCTGCAATTTATGGATCATCACATCGTCGGCGGGATGGCGCTGCGCGGAGCGAGTACGGACTCCGGAAGCGGTGGCGACGGCCGGCGGCGGCGAGGTTGCTCCGCTGCGCTATCGGGGGCACAATACCGGGCGAGTCATCTCTGGATGCAGAACGCGTGGATGGCAGCAAACCTTGGCCGAGCATCGGCCAGGTAGCAGGGGCGCAAGCCATGACTTCATTGTTCGCGTCCATCGCGCTGACAGTTAATCTTGGGCACACTGCTCGAGCACAAAACGATGGTCTGCTTGGGGCCACTGGAGGGCGGAGAATGGGCAGTCTTGACTGTGGCGATGGCTGCGGATGCGGGGAACAGGGCGGCATTTCCCGACGCGAGCTAATGAAGGCGACGGGGCTGGGGGCGGTCGCGGTGCTGGTGCCGGAGTGGCTGGCGTTTGCCGGCCCGTTCGTAGCGGCAGACTTCGAGCGTCTCATCCCGCGCGACAAAAAGCTTCGCCCTGAGTGGGTCGAGAGCTTATTTGCCCGAGGCCAGGCCCAGACGTACCGCGGGCGGGAGCTGCAGTTCATCGGCATGCCGGTCGGCGGCCTGTTCTGCGGCACGGTCTATCTTGGCGGCGACGGACGGCTGTGGCTGTGGGACATCTTCAACCGCAACCGCAACGGCATCCTACCCGAGCCCGTCGATTTCTACGGCCACAAACTCGACTCGATCTGCGGGGCGGCTTACGTTCAGCCGGCCGTCGCCGATCAACATCGCAATCTCGAACAGGGTTTCACACTCCGTGTGAAGACCGGCTCGGGCATGATCGAGCGGACGCTGGACAGCAACGGTTTTCGCGACGTGTCGTTCACGGGCCAGTATCCCATCGGCACGATCCGCTATGCCGATCCGGCTGTTCCGCTCGCGGTCACGCTCGAGGCGTTCTCGCCGTTCATTCCGCTCAATGTCGATGATTCCAGTCTGCCCGCCACGATCTTCGCTTTCAAGTTGGAGAACACCGCCAACGAACCTGTCGAGATCGAACTTACCGGACATCTCGAAAACGCGGCCTGCAAGGGCCCGCAGCACTGGAGCGGCACGCGGCGTAACGAGGTGATGGCCCGGGCCGGGGCCACCGTGATGCAGGGATCCGTTCAGCCGCAACCGCAAGTCTTCACGCCCAGGCCCGACATCGTTTTCGAGGACTGGTCCAAGGAAGACTACGTGGGTTGGCAGGTGCTGGGCGAGGCGTTCGGCAAGGGGCCCATTGCCCGCAAGGACATCCCAGCGTACCAGGGCGACGTGGGCGGACCGACACCGCGCGTGGTGAACTCGCACGCGACCGCGCCGGGCGACGCGATCGGCGGCAAGGACGGTGCCACGGGCACGTTGCTCAGCCGGCCGTTCACCGTGAACAGGCGGTTCATCAATGTGTGGATCGGCGGCGGGGCTCACAAGAACAAGACCGCGTTGAACGTGCTGGTGGACGGCAAGGTCGTGCGCAGCGAGACCGGCCGCAACGAAAACCGCATGACCGAGCGGTCGATCGCCGTGCACGAGTTCGAGGGTCAACAGGCGACCATCGAGATCATCGACAACGAAACCGGCGGCTGGGGCAACATCGGCGTGGGCCGGATCGTGTTCAGCGACACACCCGTCGGGGTGGTCGACCCCGAGCAGCAGCCGGACTTCGGTACGATGGCCCTGGGCCTGCTCGGCGCGCCCGCCCAGGTCAGCAGCGGCAACGCGGAGGCCGAACTCGAGCGCAAGCTGGTGGGACGGCTGGGGCGGCAACTGACGCTCGCCGCCGGCCAGCGGGCCGAGATCGCGTTCGTCATCGCGTGGCATTTCCCCAACGTGGGCATCATCGGCCGGAACCGCCGTCACTACGCGGCGAGGTTCAAGACCGCCGCCGACGTCGTGGGCTACGTGGCTGAAAACTTCGAGCGGCTTGCCGGCCAGACGCGACTGTGGCGCGACACGTGGTACGACTCGACGCTTCCGTACTGGTTTCTGGACCGCACGTTCGCCAACACCTGCAACCTTGCGACCACTACTTGTCACCGTTTCGAGGACGGCCGGTTCTGGGCGTGGGAAGGCGTGGGCTGCTGCCCGGGCACGTGCACGCACGTGTGGCACTATGCCCAGGCGCTCGCAAGGCTGTTCCCCGAGATCGAGCGCGACCAGCGCGAACGGGTGGATTTCGGCCTGGCGCTGCAGCCCGACGGCACCATACGCTTCCGGGCCGAGCACGGCGACCTGTTCGCCGCCGACGGCCAAGCCGGGCGCATCCTCGGCGCATACCGCGAGCACCTGATGTCGGCCGACGACACATTTCTGCGGCGGATCTGGCCCAAGGTGAAGCTCGCGACCCAGCGGCTGATGCAGGCCGACCCGAAGCGCGACGGCCTGCTGCTGGGCCCGCTACACAACACGCTGGACGCCGACTGGTTCGGCTACGTGCCCTGGCTGTGCGGGCTGTATCACGCCGCGCTGCGGGCGGCCGAGGAAATGGCCAAGCTCGTCAACGATCGCGAATTTGCCGACCAGTGCCGGGCCATTCTCGACGTGGCCGCCCGCAATCTCGACGCCAAATGCTGGAGCGAGGATCACCAGTACTACGTTCATCGCGGCGATGACGCGCACGCCCACGAGGTCGGCGCTTACGACGGCTGTCACATCGACCAGGTGTTGGGCCAGGGCTGGGCGTGGCAGGTGGGGCTGGGCCAGGTCATGACGCCCGCGCGCGTGAAGGCGGCCCTGCGGTCGCTCTGGACGTACAACTTCACGCCCGACGTCGGACCGTGGCGCAAGGCCAAGCAGGCCGGACGCTGGTATGCCCTGGCCGGCGACGGCGGGCTGATCATGGTGACGTTCCCGTTCTCGTCCGAACGCAAGTTCACCGGCCCGGGGGCCTGGTCGGCCGGCTACTTCAACGAGTGCATGAGCGGCTTCGAGCATCAGGCAGCCTCGCACATGATGTGGGAGGGGATGACGCTCGAGGCGCTGGCCGTCACGCGGGCCATTCACGATCGCTACCACGGACGCCTGCGCAACCCGTACAACGAGGTTGAGTGCTCGGATCATTACGCGCGGGCCATGGCCAGCTACGGCACGTTCCTGGCCGCGTGTGGCTTTGAGTACGACGGGCCGAAAGGTCACATCGGTTTCGCGCCACGCATGCCGGGCCAGCGATTCCGCGCCGCGTTCACCGCCGCCCAGGGCTGGGGTACGTTCGAGCAACAACGTACGGCGGATGGTCTGAGGGCGTTCATCGAGGTCAAATACGGTCAGTTGCGCTTGCGAACCATCCGCCTGGCGGATGCGGCAAACGCGAAGATACGGGCGACGCTGAGCGGCCATGAGGTGCAAGTTGCGCACTACGAACCGGACGGAATCCGATTCGATCCGGAGATCGTGATCAAGTCGGGTGAGAGACTGATGATCACGAGTAAGGGGGCGGGCGTCTCGCCCGCCTGAGGCGGGGCATCTGTTTAGCGTGCAAGAGATCGGCGCGGCTTCGCCCCGAAGGGGCGCGAAGGTACCGGACGCTAAACACGTACGAGGCGGGCAAGATGCCCGCCCCCCAAGAGGTCTCCGGGCCAGGTGTGGCCGGGGCTTGAGGAGCGGAGACAATGATACCAGTACCCACCTTGATCGCGGTGACGCTGGTTGTCACGCCAGCGGAAGCGTCGCAGTTTGAGGGCCGATTCTTCAGTGGCGCCGGCGACGTCGAGTACCTCCAACTCCTCGATATCTCCCGCCGAATGTTCGAGCCGGACCCGGAGTTCCAAAATCTGCCCATGCTCTACACCCCGGCGTGGAACGGCCTGGTCGAAGGCCCGACGTGGGATGCGTGGTGGATCCAGAACAGCTACGGGACGACCTACTGCGCGCTGCCGTTCTGGACCGAGCCGTACACGACCTTCATTCAGAACTCGCAGGATCTGTGGTTCGACCAGATGGGCGACGGCCGGCGAAAGGGCGAGCATGATTGGGTTGCGCCCGACGGTTGTCTCTGCGATGCCGCCTCGCCTGGCCGAGTCATTTACAAGCAGGGTGATGGCCGCATTGATATTCACGACTGGGGTATGGAGTTCACGGCGGCCGGGATCGTCATGCAGGCCGAACTGCTGCTGATCAGCCGCGATCGCGCTGCTATTGAACGGTATCTGCCCAAGCTGGAACGCAGCGCGAACTTCATCGAGACGCGGCGCGATCCCGAGACCAATCTGTTTCTCGCCGGCCCGGCCGGCAATCTGCTCGCGCCGAGCTACGCCGGTTACCGCAAACCCGATGGTTCGTATAGCATGGCGTACCTGTCCGGTTTGTCGATCACGTACATCGCCGCGCTGGATCGTCTGATCGAGCTGGAGACGATGGCCGGTCGCCACGAGCAAGCGGAGCTCTATACGCGGCGGCGCGATCTGGCCCGCCAGGGCTTGCCGCGGCTGGTCACCGACGAGGGCTACTTCGTCAAATACATCGACCCGGACGGCACGAAGCATGGCGTGTACGGCGCGCCTGAGCACGGCTACTTCGAGGCGGTGTGTAATCACGACGCCATCTGCTTCAACGTGGTGGATGATGCGCAAGCTCGCCGGATCTACGACAAGATCGCGTCGATCCCCGGCCTGCGGCCGTATGGTCTCATCATCACGAACTACCCCGCGCTGGACGACATGTACCAGGAGCAGACGAGCATCTGGAAGTTTGGCCACTGGGTGAACGGCGGGCACTGGTCCACCTGCGAGGCCCGCATGATCATGGCCTATTATCGGCTCGGTCAATTCGGAGACGCTCGTCGGTCCATGAAGAAGATGCTCGACTACGCCCGGCGGTTCCGTATGGACAATCCGCTGATCGACTTCGGCAACGACGTCTATCAGCCGCACGTGCCCATCAACTGCGTGTACGACAACTGGGGCGTGCCCGCGGCCATGATCCGCGGCCTGTACCAGTACGCCTACACCGCCGACGGATTGAAGCTCGTGCCGCAAATCCCGCCCAGCATCACGCGGATCGAGCAGAAGTTTCCCATTCGCTTCGGTCCGCGCCGGCTGTACATCCGCACTGTGGGTACCGGGAACATCACGGCCGTGCGGATGAACGGCCAGGCATGGGATCGCTTCGATGGCAATTCAGTATTCCTGCCGGACGATGCGCGGACGCCGAATCTCGTACGCGTGGAAATCTTCCGCGGCGGGGCGACTCCGGGGCCAGCGTGGAATTCCGAGACGGCTGACGATGCGCGCGTACCGGTCGCCAGCCTCGAAGAATTCACTTCGGCCGAGAAAGGCAACGGCTTGCCGGTTCGCATCGGCGCGGACAGCAACGGCGCCAACCGGTTCGTTGGTCAGATCCATCGTGTCCGCGTTCATGCGCGGGCGCTCAGCACGGCCGAGATTCAAACGCTCGCCGGCAACATGAATGCCACGCTGACCGGGACCGCGCTGGTGGGGGATTGGATGGCCGGTGCGGGCAAGCAGGAGGTGTTGATTAACCAGGCGGGCGGAGGACTCGACGCCAATGTGGTGGGGCAACTCGAAACGGTGGCGGTGAAACAGGACGCTGCACGCAATGCGCTGGAGTTCCGCGGCCAAGGTTTTCTGGAAATCCCCGACGATCCGCGGCTGGATCTGCTCGACGGGTTCACGCTGGACGCGTGGATCTGCCCCGGCGAGCTGCCGCTCGGCGGCGGCCGAATCATCGACAAGTGCCCGGCCGGCACCGCCGACGGATGGACGTTCGACACGTTTCCTCGGAACGACCTGCGGTTGATCACGCCGTACGGGACGGTCACGCATCAAGCCGGATTGGTCCCCGGCACGTGGGCGCACGTGGCGAGCAGCCATGACGCGACGGGCGAATTGCGGCTTTACGTGAATGGTAAGCAGGTGGCGTCGGCGCGGGTGCAGCCGCGACATCAGGCCTCGCTGGAGCGTATAAGTAAGCTGCATGAGCGTCTGGTCGCCGCCGGTCTGGGCGAGACGTACGAGGCGCGGCATGCCCGGCTGACGCTCGAGTGCGCGGCGACCGCCGCCCGCCGAAGCCGGATGCAGGAGGCCGGTCAACTCGCCCGATTGGTGAGTGAAGCCTCGCAGATCGCGGCCGATCGCAGCTACCGCGAGACGGCGATCAAACTCGCGGCGGGCTTGCAGAAGGTGCTCGAGGACTACGGTCGGAGCGAAGACGCCCGCAAGAGACAGATTCACGCTATATGGGAATTGACCGAGCAACCAGTCAGGACGGGACAACCATGACCAGGTCAAGCCAGAACGGACGGATCCATCGGCGGAGCGTGCTCAAGGCGGCGACGGCCGCTTTCGGGTTCCCGTGGATCGTGCGAGCTTCCGCGCTAGGTGCGGGCAGCGCGGTCGCGCCGAGCAATCGCATCACGGTCGGTTGCATCGGCGTGGGCGGGCAGGGGCTCTATGACATGGGCCAACTACTCGCGCTACCCGACGTGCAGGTGGTGGCCGTCTGCGACCCCAAGCGCGACCGGCGCGACAAGGCACGTCAGATCGTCAACGAGCATTACAAAGGCGACGCCTGCGCGGCGTACAACGATTTCCGCGAATTGGTGGCTCGGCCCGACATCGACGCCGTCCAGATCGCATCGACCGACCATTGGCACGTCCTGCACGCGCTGGCCGCCGTGCGGGCGGGCAAGGACATTTACGTCGAAAAGCCGTTGGGCATGAGCATCCAGGAAGCCAAGGTGCTTCGCGCCGCCTGTCATCGTTACGGGCGGCGGTTTCAGTTCGGCACACAGCAGCGGTCCAGCCCCCAGTTTCGTCAGGCTTGCGAGCTGGCAATCAACGGCCGGCTCGGCAAGCTGCGGGCCATCAAGGTCTCCGCACCGGTGGGGGTGTTTGAGCGGACGGGCAACGTGCGATACACGCCCGCGCCCGTGCCGGAGGGCTTCGATTACGAGATGTGGCTCGGCCCCGCGCCGGCGGCGCCGTACACGCCCAAACGCTGCGTCTCGCCGTTCTGGTTCCACATCAGCGACTATTCGTTGGGCTATATCGCCGGCTGGGGCATCCATCACATCGACATCGCTCAGTGGGGCAACGGCACGGAGTTGACCGGGCCCACGGAGATCGAAGCCTCCGGTGTGTTCCCCGCCAAGGACAGCTTGTGCGACAACCCGCTGAGTTGGGACGCGACGATGAAGTACGCCAACGGCGTGATCCTGCACTTCACCAGCGACGGTGGGCCCATTCGTCACGGCGTTCGCTTCGAAGGCGACCGAGGCTGGGTTCACGTCGATCGTGGAAGCATTACGGCCGAGCCCGCGTCGCTCCTGCGCGAAAAAATCGGGCCGGGCGAGATCCAGCTACCCGTCAGCACCAACCATCAGCGCAACTGGATCGACTGCGTCAAGACACGGGCTCAGCCGATCTGTAACATCGACGTGGCCGTCCGCACCGAAACGGTGTGTCAGTTGACCTGGCTGGCCGTGCACCTGGGCCGCAAGCTCAAGTGGGACCCCGTCAAGGAAGAGTTCGTCAAGGATCCGGAGGCCAACGCCCGGCTCGTGCGGGCCATGCGGGCTCCGTGGCATCTGTAAGGGGCGAAACGTGCGAACGAGCGGCGCGGCCTGAGCCCGCGCGAACGCGACGACATCAACGGCCTGCAACTCGCGAGCGAAAGATGAAGAAAGCATACCGGACGACAACCCACGTGATCTGCGGTCTGATGGTTACACTGGCGTGCACGGCCGGCGGACACGCCGCTCCTGTTCGGATCGTGATCCTTAGTGGCCAAACCGTTCACGATACGAAATCCACGACGCCGTTCCTGGAGGGGCTCTACGCGGCCGACCCTAAGCGGTTCAATGTGCTCGACATCGTCGAGGACGTGAGCAAGATCACAGCCGAGACGTTCGCTCGTTGCGACGTCATCGTGAGCAACTGGACGTGCCATCCGACCATGACCGGCGGGCCGTGGACGCAAGAAGGCAAACAGGCGTTCGCCGACGCCATCCGCAAGGGCACGGGCATGGTGTCGTTTCACGCCGCCAGTGCCGCGTGCAACGACTGGCCCGAGTTCCAGCAGATCTCGGGCCTGACCTGGAAGCTCGGCCACACGAGCCACACGTCGTATCACACATTCAAGGTGGTCATCAACGACAACAAGCACCCGATCACGCGGGGCATGCCGGACTTCTGGATCACCGACGAGTTGTACCAGCGGATGGTCAAGCTGACGCCGACCGACTTCCGCACGCTGGCGACGGCGTTTGCCAACACCGATGTGTCGGGCACGGGGGCGTGGGAGCCCATGCTCATCGTCACGCAACTGGGCAAGGGGCGAGGCGTGAACTTCCTGCTCGGCCACGACGTGCCGGCCATGCGCAATATTGCGTGGCAGACGATCATGCTGCGAGCCACCGAGTGGGCGGCCACGGGTAAAGTGACGGTGCCGATTCCCAAGGAGTGGCCGAGCACGCCGGCTGCCGCGGCTCTCGTCGGCGTCGATGCGGACGCCGCGATCCGAGCCGCCACGCAGTACGCTCACGGCGAGCCCCGCGAGCCTTTGTTCGTGGTCGAACAGTTGGTCAATCACGCCACGTCGAACACGTCCAAGACGGCGGCGGAGGATCGGGCCCGGTTGGCTGCCCAACTCGGCGAAGCCATTGCCGCGTGCAAGACCGCCGAAGCCAGGTCGTTTTTCTGTCGTCAACTGGGCATGATCGGCACGCCGGCGCAGGTGCCTGTCATCGCACCGCTCCTGGCCGACGAGGGCACGGCGACGATGGCTCGCTTCGCGTTGGAGCGGATCGCGGGTCCGGAAGCGGCAGCGGCACTGCGTGAGGCGCTGTCCACGCTGAAGGGCAACCTGCTCATCGGCGTCATCGCCAGCATCGGCACGCGGGCGGATGCCGACTCGGTGCCCGCACTCGTGCCATTGTTGCGCGACACCGATCCGGCTGTCGCGCGGGCGGCCGCATCAGCACTGGGTCTGATTGGCACGCCGGAAGCCGCCGAGGCAATCAAGGCGGCCCGGCTGGCCACCTCGGACCCGGCGATGCGAGCGGTGCTTACCGATGCGTATCTGGCCTGCGGCGAACGGCTCATCGCCGCCGGTGACAAGAAAACGGCCGCGGGTGTGTACAAGCTCCTGTACGCTCCGGCCGAGCCGCCTGCCGTACGCGCCGCGGCATTCCGCGGGCTCATTCTTTCGCAGCCCGTGCAGGCCACGCCGTTGATAAAGGAAGCGCTTGAAAGCAATGTGCCCGAGCTCATCGTTGCAGTGGCGAATATCGTGCGCGAATTACCCAAAGTCGGCGACACGAAAGCCATCGCCGGTGCCGCCCTGCATGTGCCGGCCGATCTGCAAGTGATCATGATCCAGGCATTCGCTGAGCGCGGCGACAAGGCGGCCGTGGATAACGCTCGCAGGGGATTGGTGCACGAGAACCCGCAAGTCCGATTGGTGTCTATCGATGCGCTCGCCCGGCTCGGAGACGAGTCGGATGCTGGGCTGCTTGCCGATCGTGCCATGCGGGGGGAGCCGCCCGAGCGGACAGCGGCCATGGATGCGCTGCGACGAATGCCGGGAACAGCGGCGGAAGACGCCCTCGTCAATCTGCTCCTGGGCGAGGACGATCAGACGCGATCGGCGGCGGCCCGCGCTCTGGTGAATCGTCCAGCCAACGCCAAAGTGTTCGAGGTGCTTGGCAACTTCCGTGAGGAGAACGTGCAGGTCGCGCTGCTCGGCGTGCTCGACCAGTTGGGTAATGATGAGGCGCTGGCGATCCTGAAGGACGAGGCTGCGGCCGAGAGTGCCGCCGTTCGGTCGGCGGCGCTGAGCGCGTTGATGAACTGGCCGACATCGGCTGCCGCCAGCGTTTTGCTTCAGGCACTTCAGGACCATCGCAACGAAGCCATGCGGCCGGCCATACTGACCGCGCTGGCCCGGATGGTGCCGGGCGAATTGCCGGCCGCCGAGTGGGTGGCCGGTGTGGGCAAGCTGTTCGAAACGGCCGGTTCGCCCGATGAACGCGAGGCGGCACTGAACATTCTCGGCAACATCACCACGCCCGAGGCATTGAGCCTTGCGGTTTCGCAGACGCAGCGAGCGGACGTTGCGGACGTGGCGGCAGAGACCGCGTTGAAAATCGCGACCGCGCTGGTCGATACACACATGGATGCGGTACGGCTGGCTGCCCGCGAACTGATCGCCAACGCCAGGTCGCCGGAGATCATCAAGCGGGCCGACGTCCTTCAGCGGCGGGCGGAGCGTCCGCCGAATCTCGCCCGGGGCGCTGCAGCCGACAGCCCGGATGACCTGGACGCCGATGGTGGCGCGGGGGGTGACCAGGCTGCCATCGACGGCGATCCGAAGACCTACTGGGACGAGGTGGACAACAAGGATCTGTATCGCTTGCGGGTGACGTTCGAGCAACCGACCCGCGTTTCGGCCATCAACATCGTCGGATATGAGTACGAGTCGCACTGCCCGAAGGATTTCGACATTCTCTGCGACGACAAGGTGGTGAAGCGCGTCTCGAATGCCGTGTACGACCGCACGAGCGTGGAGGCGTTCTTCACGTTCGAGCCGGTCACGTGCACGACGTTGGAACTCAGGATCACCGGCTACTATCCCGCGTCGCCGGCGATCCGCGAACTGGAGATTTTCGACTGGCCGCAGGCAACGCCGGAATCGCAACCGGGTTCGACGCCATCGGCCGCGGCAAGCCCTGCATACCGCTGGGCACAGACCGACGACAGTATCGCTCTGCTCAACGGCGATCGCATCGTGTGGCGGTTCAATTACGGCAAGGACTTGCCCAAAGCGTATTTCGATCCGCTCAACCTGCCCGACGGAACCGAGCTGGTCTGGCTCAGCCCGCCCGATCACGAGTGGCATTTTGCTCTGTGGTTTTCGTGGAAGGAAATCAACGGTCTGAACTACTGGGAACAGTGGAATACGCCGGGCCAAGGCCGTACGCGGGTGCTCGACGGACGGGCCCGGGCGAATCCCGACCATTCGGCTGATATCGACCTGACCGTCAGCTATCATCCCGACGGTAAACCCGCGCTGCTGACCGAGCGGCGGAGCATTCACGTGCATCCGCCGGAGGCCGACGGCTCATATCGCATTGACTGGACGAGTGCATTTACCGCCGGGGCCGAGGACGTCCATTTGAAAGGGGGGACGGCAGGCGGCGGCTACGCGGGCCTGTCCGTGCGGATCAGCCCACGCACGCGCGAGTGGCAATTACTTGACAGTGAAGGCCGTCGCGACCAGCCTTGCGAGGGCATGGCCCGGCACACGCACGGCCAACGGTCCAAATGGTGCGATTTCAGCCTGGTCGGCATGCTCACCGGCTCGCCCGCGGGGGTGACGGTGTTCGATCATCCGGCGAATTTGCGGCACCCATCGTACTGGCACAACCTGATCGACGACCGCATTCCGTTCGGCTATTTCAGTCCGGCCCTGCTGTGGGCTGAACCCTACACGTTGCCCGCCGGGCAGGAGCTCGTGCTGCGATATCGCATCCTGATTCACGCCGGGCGGCCGGACGCGGAGCGGTTCGACGCGGAGTGGCACGCATTCAGCACGGCAAAATTGGCGGAACCGTGACGCACCGAGCAGGAGAGGAGTGGTCGTGCGCGGCAAGAACAATAGGGAGAGTGCCTCGCTCCGGCTGGATTGATGACGTATAATGGCAGGCCATGCCCAAGTCAGACCTGGAAACGCGCATTCTTCGGGCCATCAGTGACATCCGGCCCTTCGAAACGGGCGAAACCGTCGTGCTGGCCGTCTCCGGCGGTGTCGATTCCATGGTCCTGCTGAACATCCTTGTTCGGCTCAACCAGTCCAAGAAGCTCGGACTGCAACTGCATGTCGCCCATCTGAATCACCGCTTGCGGCGGCAGGATTCTGACGCCGACGCCGAGTTCGTGCAGGCCCAGGCTCGCGCCCTGAAGGTGGCGTGTACGATTGATTCGGCCGACGTGCCGGCCGAGTCCCGCCGCCGCGGCTTGTCCATCGAACTCGCCGCTCGCCAATGCCGTTACGAATTCTTCGAGCGATTGTGCCTGCGGCTCGGCGCTCACGTGGTCCTGCTCGCCCATCATGCGGACGACAACGTTGAGACCGTCCTGCACCGGATCATCCGCGGCACGGGCATTCGCGGCCTAGGCGGCATCCGGCCCATTCGGCCGATCCGGGAGGGCAGCGACATCGTGTTGGTTCGGCCGCTTCTGGGCGTGCGTCGGGCTGCACTCGAGGCGTACGCCGCTGCAATGCAAATTCCGTTCCGCGTCGACGCCAGCAACGCCAGCACGGCTTACGCCCGAAACCGTGTGCGGCATGATCTGCTCCCGCTGCTGCGCGAGCGATTCAATCCGCAAGTGGACGAGGCGGTGGGGCGGCTGTGCGAGCAGGCCCGTGCGATCGAAGCGTACTTGCGCGAGACCTGCACGCGCATGCTCGAGTCGCTCATCGTCGAGCACAACAACCGGCAGCTCGTGTTGCACGGGCCGTCGCTGGCCCGCCGCCCGCGGGTCATCCAGACGCAGCTCGTGCGCGAGGCCATTCTGCGCCTCGGCGTGGGCGAGGGCGAAATCACGTTCTCGCACTTGAACGCGGTGGCCGATCTGCTGGCCAGCGAGGAGGGCACGAAGGAAGTGCACTTGCCCGGCGGCCTGCGGGTGGCGCGGCGATATTCGCGCTTGGTGTTCGAGATGGAGGGCGGGCAGGAGCGGGCCGGCGGGGCCATCGAAGAGGAGATTTGCGTCTCGATCGACGGCACGACGCAGCTCCCGGCGTTCGGCATGGAACTGCAGATCGATTCGTTCGCCGCCGGCGAGGATCAAATTGCCGAATACCTGCAGCAGCGGGCAGATCGCGGGCAGTTCTCCTACGAGGAGTGGTTCGACGCCGACGAAGTGCGTCCACCGCTGATCGCCCGGCCGCGCCGCCCCGGCGACCGCTTCTTCCCATTGGGCAGTCCGGGCATGAAGAAGATCTCGGACTTCCTCATCGACGAGAAAATCGAGGCCGCTCGTCGCGAAAAATTGGTCATTTTGTGCGATCAACTGGGGCCGATCTGGGTCGTGCCTCTCCGCATCGACGGCCGGGCTCGTCTCACGCGCATGACCCGCAATGTCTTGCGCGTCGTCGCTCGGCCGTTGTCGTCGCAGACATGAGGGGCATATCCGGGCGTGCGTTCTTTGGGGGGCGGGCGTCTCGCCCGCCTGTTTGCCCAAAAGCGTGAAGATCAGATGAACAGGAGGCAACGGAGGTAACAGAGAAACATGAGCTCTGTTACCTCCGTTGCCTCCTGTCAAAACAATTCCGCGTCGTAACCTGCGTCAAATACCCGTCAGCCAGGCCGACAGATCCGGCTCGGGCAGCTTGGCCGGCACCTCGGCGAACCGAATGCGAATCGTCGTGACGTACGGATGCGGCGGTTTTTCCGGCATGCCCGAGAGGATGAGTCGGCCGTTGTACTCGCGCCGGATCTCGACTTTCTGGCCCGTCTGCAGGATCACCGCTTCCCGCGGCTTGGACTTGACCAGCGGAATGACCGCCTCCTTGCCCGGCCAGCGGAAGACGTGCAGGTAGGCGTCTTTACCTTTGCGAGTCCACAGCCCGAGCATGACCGCTTCGAGGTCACAACGCTCCGAGTTGTAGATGGCTTCACCGTTGACGCGCATCCACTCGCCGATCTTCTTGAGCCGCTCGAGCTCTTCCTTGCGGATGGTGCCGTCGGGCTTGGGGCCCACGTTCAGCAGGTAGTTGCCCTCGCCCGAGGCAGCCTGGACGAGGTACTGCAGGAGCTGCGGCACGGTCTTGAAGTTGGGGTTGTGCTTGACGTAGCCCCAGCCCACGTGATCGCCGATGGTCATGTTGCTTTCCCAGCCGCGACCCTTCTCCGATGCCGTCACATGCTGCTCCGGCGTGTCGAAATCTTCCTGCGTGCCGCTACGGTTGTTGATGAGGATGTGCGGCTGCAGTTGGCGAGCCATGGCGTTGAGCTGCTTGGACCGCCAGAAGGGGATCATCAGATCGATCTGCGGCGGGAACGTGTTCCGCAGCCAGCCGCCGTCGTACCAGAGGATGTCGATCTTGCCGTACTGCGTGAGCAGCTCGCGTACCTGGTCGTGCGCCTGCTGCACCATGGCCTTGGCCGAGTCGGGGTACTTGTCGGGCTCCCAGTAGCCCGGGAAGCGCCAGTCGAGCAGCGAGTAGTAGAACCCGATCTTCAGTCCGGCCTTGCGGCAGGCCTTGACATACTCGGCCACAAAATCGCGGCGAGCCGCGGTCTTGACCGACGTGAAATCCGAGCACTGGCTGTCCCACAAGCAGTAGCCGTCATGATGCCGCGTCGTGAGCACCATGTACTTCATGCCTGCATCGACCGCGGCCTGGGCCCAGGCGTTGGCGTCGAACTTGGCCGGCTTGAACTTGTCCGCCAGCTTCATGTAACTCGCGGCCTTCTCGCGCTCGAGGAAGAACGTCCACTCGCCGCGACCGGTCAGCGAGTAGAGGCCCCAGTGGATGAACATCCCGAAGCGGGCCTCGTGAAACCACTTGATTCGCTTTTCATACGGCGGGATCTCGTTCTTCTTGGCCATGTCGTGTCGTCCTGTCCTTCGTGCTCGTCGCGTGGGTACACCCGGCGTTACACCCCAAGGCCGGGGTTTTGCGAAAAGAGAGTGTATCGAAGAAGCGGAAAGACGCAAGCTTGTCGGCAGGACGGGCCCGGTTTGGTAGACGAGCCGCCTGCGAATGATCCCCCGTGTTCCCAGCGAGCGGCGGGGCTTGACCCCGTCGCCTCTGTTCCCCGTCAGTGCACTTACGACATCGGCTCCGGTTGCTGCCAGGCGCTCATCCCGCCGTCGATCATGAGCATGTGGCCGTGCACGTGGTCGGCTTCATCGCTGACTAGGTAGACCACGCCCGGACCGCACACGTCGGCGGGGGGGATTTGGCCATTGGGCGTGTGATGCGCGAGCCAGGCCGCCTTGGCCGGCTGACCGTCGAGCCAGCGCGTGGCTTCCGTGCGGACCAGCCCGGGAGCCAGTCCGTTCACGCGAATCCGGTGGGGGGCCAGTGCCACCGCCAGCGTCTTGACCATCATGTCGACCGCGCCTTTGGACGTGTCGTACGCGGTGGAATCGACCTCCGCCAGCCGGCCGTTGACCGAGCCCACGAACAGCACGCGACCCGCCGTGCCGCGTTCGATCCAATAGCGGGCAAAGCGCTGCGTGAGAAAGTAGCCGGCGGCCACGTTGAGCCGCATGGTCTTTTCGAAGCGCTCGAGCGTCATGTCAAGGAAGGGCACGTCAAAATACTGGCCGGCATTGTTGACGAGGATGTCGATGCCGGGCATGGCCGCGATGCTCTGCTCGAACACTTGCGAGATCACCGGCTCCGTGGGGCCGGACAGATCGCCCCCGACGAATGCCACCTGCACGGCTTTCGCCCGGCAGCGCTCCATGACCTGCTCGGCCTCAACGCTCATCGCCCGGCCGTGCACGATCACGTCGGCGCCGGCGGCGGCCAGCGCTTCGACAATCGCCCGCCCCACGCCTTTGGTCGAGCCGGTCACCAAGGCGGCATGGCCTTTCAGATCAAACACGCCTCACCTCCGCAAGCCTTCAGCGCCCGGGCCGATCAGCCCCGCGTCCTCCGTTTCCGAACAACCACGCCACGGGTGCCACGCTCGCCATGTCCGTGCGCACCGTTTCGGGTACCTGCTCCAGCACTGCGGCCTCCTGCTCGTACGAATACACGATCCGCAGCGTGTCGTCGCTCCAGCTCATGTAAGGGTTGTCCGAGCCCCAGAGGTATCGGCCGCCCAGAAGCGCGTGGACCGCCTGCAGGACCTCCGCCGGTCTGTGGTAGTCCGCATCCACGCGGCGCGAGGGCGGCGCCACGAACGGCGAATCGGGCTCGGCAGCGAGTCGGCACTGAGCCAGGTGGGCCGCACAATCGACCCACACGTTCGGCAGCTGCGCCGCCCGCTTCAGGCATTCCGCGTCGAACCGCAGCGAATGGGCCAGGTTGAACCGGACGCGCGGGTACGCCTCGGCGACGGCCAGGCAGTCTGCCGCCTGGGCCCAGCGATCCTTCGGGTACACCGCCGTGTGCACGAGGACGGGCAAGTCATGCTGTTCGGCGAACTCCATGAGCTCGCGCCCCTCGTTGACCAGGGCTCGGATGGGCGATTCGAGAATGGTCGTCTGCGTCTTGAGCCCGTGAATCCGCCCCGCGAGTGTCTCGAGCGCACGGACCTGTTGGTCGACGCATCGGCTCGGGTCGAAGAACGCGAACGCGTACAGCCGGCCGTGCGTGTCGATCCGTTCCAACTCCCGCACGAGCAGCTCGTTTTCGCGGTCGAAGGGGAATCGACCGGGCAGGAGTGACAGCTGTCCGCCGTCGGCGAATGCGCACGCGTCGAACGCCGACGGGAGCGTGAATGGGAAGCAGACCGCCCGGTCGACCCCCGCGGCATCCATGTGTCCGAGCAGATCCTGGGCGGTAGCCGAGTAGGGCCACCAGCCGCGCAGATAGAACCCGGTGTCCGCCCCCACGTGCGTGTGGACGTCGTAACGGGTGACGGTCTTTGTGTCGCGATGCTCAGGCATGGTTGCAGTGCCATTTCCGACCAACCCGCTCTGCGAGGACTTTGGAACTCGCGGGATCGACGGCTCGCCCGTTCAGCGGTGGCCGAGACGCGTCTCCCGAAAAGCGCCAAGCGGGCGGTGGCAATGGGCAATAGCCTACGCCGGGCCTGGACCGGCGGCAATGTGGCAAAAAAATGGGGCACACCATCGGAACAGAGGGGGTTCGAATCCCGGCCCGTGTTTCAGTGCTGTGGCCCAAAACCGTCACATGGGGCGGATCGGGACGTTAATTCGTCTCAAAGGGTTTTAGCCCCATTCCAAACCGCTTTGGAACGACATCGAACAGCAATTTTCAGTTGACTTTTTCCACTGCCGAAGTTAGCTTGGCGGGTGTACGAGGAGGAGGAGAGACGGTTGTCGTTCTCCCGTCTGACCATTTCTTTCGCAGGCATTTGGCAGAGAGTTGATGGTTACAATCGGCCCGGGCAGCCGGTGCGCGATTGGCGAGTGCAATTCACGTCTCAGGGGATCTCTTGTGTGGAGGGACAATCCATGAACAGATTGTGGGTCAGTACATTGTTGGTGGCCGGAGTGGCCAGTGTGGCCTCGGCCGGGATTATCAATGGAACGTTCGATAGCGGTCTGGATGGCTGGACGGTGTCAGGCGGTGCCCGTGTCGTGAACGACGACTTCGGTCTGCCGTTTTCCCCGTCGGGCGCGCCGGCGGCGGGCGTGATCATCTCATGGGGCGGAAGCTGGGACGGTCCCTCGGGAAGCATCTCCCAGATCGTTACGGGCGTGACCGGCGAGCAGATCCTGAGCGGCGAACTGTTTGCGGCGGCGCGTTACAGCGACTCCGAGCGGCCCGCCTCGGTGGATGTGCTTTGGAACGGCACGGTGGTCCAGAGTCTTCTCGTGCCTTCCGAGGATAAGTGGGCGGCCGACTTCCCCTGGGTCTCCTTCAGCGTGCCCGTCACGGCCACCGGCAATGACGAACTGAAGGTGAATTTCGGAGTCCGCTTTGCCGAGTGGACCTGGACGGCTGTGGACAACCTGGCCATCACGCCGGAGCCGGCCAGCCTGATGCTCGTGGCGCTCGGTCTGCCGCTGCTCCGTCGTCGTCGCTGAACGACTCGAATCGGCCATGTAGCAAAGACGGACGCTGGCGATCCGCCGACCGGTGCGGGTCGCCAGCTTTTTTGTGGGCACTCCGGACCTCCGTCCACGGCTCGTACTTCTTGGGGATGCTCCGGCCGGCTTGACGCCGCCTCTTGCTCCGGGGACACTTAAGCCGGTCAACATACAGCACTTAAACGAACACGGAGACGCAAGTCATGGCCGATTCCGCCACGCAGCCGAATCAGACGCAGCCGGCGCCCCCTAGGCGATCGGTCCCCGAACCGGTGATCCTGCGCGATTGGCCGAAGATCATCATGATGTGGCCCACGCTTGTTGCCGGACTGGTTTGCGGGATCATCATGGCTTTGTGGGGCACGACGCCGCCGGATCATTTCGCCCGCATTCACTACGTCGGGCTGGTGTTTCTGGTGATCCTGGCGATCAACATGACGCTGCTGCTGTACGACCTGAGCTTGCGCGGCTTCATCATCGTGGCCCTGGCTATCCTGGCTTTGGTGCTGGCCATTTTCTTGCTCAACCAGCAGTTCGGGCACCGCGTGTGGAAGGGCATCGCCAGAGCGTTGAGCATTCAGGTCTGGGCCAACGCGGCGTTCTACTTCACGTTTTCGCTCGTGCTTCTGCTGAACCTGGCCATCGCTTGGATCACGACCCGGTTCAACTACTGGAAGGTCGAGAACAACGAGATCATCATCCACGAAGGGTTCATGCACGAGCAGGAACGGCACCCGACTGCCCAGGCCCGTTTCCGAATGGTCGTTGAGGACATCGTCGAGTACGGCCTGCTCGGCTCGGGCAAGCTGGTGTTTTATTTCGGTGACGCTCAGACGGAAAAGGAGCTGAAAACCGTGCTGTTCGTGCACCGCAAGGCCAAGGCGCTCGATGAACTGCTGGGTCGGGTGGCCGTTGTGCAGAAATGACCAGTCAGGCCCCCCAACTCGGCGATCGCAATCTGGAAGGGGTTGGGGTCTGTCCTCACTGCGGGGTCTTGCTCCGGACGGAATCCCATGGCGGATTTGTCGCCGTCACGGTCGAGCCGCCGGCCGCATCACCTGCTGTCTGGCACCCGACGCGGCCGGACTTTCCACCGCCGCCGGGCTGCCGGCGAATCCACGTTCCGTTTCGCGGTTGGTTGGACGTCGATGATGACGTTCGCCGGGCGGTGGACCGGTTCTTCAACGGCCCGATGTTGGCGTTGGCCGTGCTGGTCCTGCCGTTGCTCGTGGTGGACTACTACGTCAGCCGCGGCGAACATCGGAAGGACTGGCTCACCACGGGCGTGATGATCGCCCACGTGACCATTTCCACCGCGTTCCTGGCCGAGTTCGTGGTCAAGGTGAGCATCGCTCAGAGCCGGTTGGGTTATATCGCCCGCAACTGGCTGGACCTGATCATTATCATCCTGCCGTTCCTCCGTCCGCTGCAGGGCTTTCGAACGATCCGCTTCTTGAAACCGTTGCAGGTGGCCCGGGTCGTGCAGGTGAGCCGGCTGTACGCTTTGCGCGGCGTAGGCCTCAAAGCGGTGCGGACGATGGTGCCGGTGCTGTTGGGCCTGCGTTTCACGCAGCGGTTCCGGCAGGGGGCCGAGGTGGCCGCGGTTGGCGGGCGGCCGGACTACGCCAAGTGGCCCCGGGCCGCGCTGGTTCTGGAGCTTCAGCGGCTCCAGCGGCGCATCGACGAGTTGGAGTCTCGGGCGGCGGCGAGCGCTGCATCGGTCGCGAATACACAGGCGAAGGAGCCCTCCTATGATGGGCCTGATTCGCGAAACCGGCCGGACGCTGACGGTCCGGTGAAGCCGAACGGTTCCACCGCTTCCACCGCGCGGAGCGGCAAGGCCGAACTTGATGAGTTATGTGACCAGACCGAGGAGTCTCAGTAAATGGCCTGGGAAGCGTGGGCAGCTCTGGGTTGGCATGCGTGGGTCACGGTCGGTGTGATCCTGTTCGTGCTGGGCATGCTGTTGTTCACCCAGTACGGGGCTGACCTCATCCTGGTGACCGGCGTGACCGTGCTGGTCCTCACCGGCGTGCTCGACACAAAGCAGGCGTTCGCCGGGATGGCGAACGAAGGCATGCTCACGGTAGCGGTTCTCTACGTGGTGGCTTGCGCGCTGGATGCCACCGGCGCCACCGGCTGGGTGGTGCAGCACTTCCTGCGCCGACCCAAGTCGGTGCGGGGAGCCCTGGTGCGGTTGATGGCACCGGTCTCGTTCATGAGCGCCTGGCTCAACAACACGCCGGTGGTAGCCATGTTCATGCCCGCGGTAAACGACTGGGGCCGCAAGAACGGAATCTCCTCCTCGAAGTTGATGATTCCGTTGAGTTACGCAGCCGTCCTCGGCGGCTGCTGCACGCTCATCGGCACCAGTACCAACCTCATCGTGCACGGCCTGCTGCTGGCGACACCGGACCCGAACCGGCCCGGCGAACATCTGCCCGGCTTCAATATGCTGGACTTTCTGTGGGTGGGGTTGCCTTGCACGGTGGCCGGCATCCTGTTCATGGTGGCCACGCATAAGTGGCTGCTCCCCGATCGCAAGCCGCTCCTGAGCGACACTGCCGACCCCCGCGAGTACACGGTGGAAATGAAGGTCGATCCGCACGGGCCGCTGGTGGGCAAGACCATCGAAGAGGCCGGTCTGCGCCACTTGCCCCGGTGTTTCCTGGCTGAGATCAACCGCGGCGACCGCATCATCCCCGCGGTCGGCCCGCAGGAGAAGCTCCAGGCCAACGACCAGTTGGTCTTCGTGGGCGTGGTGGATTCGGTCGTCGATCTGCGCAAGACCCGCGGCCTGTTGCCTGCGACCGATCAGGTGTTCAAACTGACCAGTTCGCGGTCCGAACGCTGCCTCGTCGAGGCGGTGGTGTCGGAGCGCTGCCCGCTTGTCGGCCAGACCATCCGCGATGGTCGCTTCCGATCGGTGTACAACGCGGTGGTCATTGCGGTGGCCCGCAGCGGTCAGCGCATCAACCGCAAGATCGGCGACATCGTGCTAATGCCGGGTGACACATTGCTGCTCGAAACGCATCCTTCGCTGGTCGAGCAGCAACGCAACAGCCGCCATTTTTACCTGGTCAGCGCCGTCGAGAACTCGCAGCCCGTTCGTCACGAGCGTGGTCTGCTCGCCCTGGCCATCATGATCGCCATGGTCCTGGTGGCCAGCTTCGAGTGGCTCAGCATGCTGGAGGCGGGCATGATCGCGGCCGGAGCCATGATCGTCACCGGCTGTTGCACGGGAACCATGGCGCGGCGGAGCGTGGACTGGAGCGTACTCATCGCCATTGCGGCGTCGCTGGCCATCGGCCGGGCGCTGGAGATCACGGGCGTGGCCGCCGTCGCCGCCACCCAGTTGACCAGCTGGGCCTCGGGGAGCCCGATGTTGTCGTTGATTGCCATCTACGGCGTGTGCCTGTTGCTGACCGAACTGGTGACCAACAACGCTGCGGCCGTGCTCATGTTTCCCATCGCGCTGCAGACGGCTCATCAACTGGGCGTGAACTATCTTCCGTTCGTTCTGGCGGTGGCGGTTTCAGCCAGCTATGGCTTCGCCACGCCGCTGGGCTACCAGACGCATCTGATGGTCTACGGCCCGGGCGGCTACCGTTTCAGCGACTTTTTCAAGGTGGGGCTGGCCATCGACATTCTCTGTTGGATCGTCGCGGTCAGCGTGCTTCCATTGGCGTTCCCCTTCTGAGTCTGCAGAAGGCACCGGCGCGGCAGACTAAGTGCAGGACAGACGTTTGAGAGTAGTGGAGACACACAGCACGACTGCTTCGGGCGAGCCGGCTTTTGCTCCCGGACAACCTGGTCGGCGAAGGCTCGCGCTGCATTGGCGCATTTTGATCGGGCTGTTGCTGGGGGCCTGCGGGGGCATCCTGGCTCGGTGGCTGTGTCCGCCGGCGGCCGACGGCACCGCCGATCCCCGGGTGCAGTGGATGGTGTACTATCTCGCCGAGCCGGCCGGGCAAATCTTCCTTCGCCTGATCTTCATGATCGTGTTGCCGCTGCTGTTCTGTGCCCTGGTGCTGGGCGTGACCGGTACAGGCGACGTGCGGCGGCTGGGGCGAGTCGGTTTGCTGACGCTGGTGTTCACCGTGCTGTTCTCGGCGGCGTCGGTCGGTCTGGGCTTGCTGATGGCCAACACCGTGCGGCCGGGTGCCCGGTTGCCTCAGGCTCAGCGCGACCTTCTGCGAGCCCGGTTCGCCGACGAGACGCAACGTATCGCCTCGCAGGCTGAACAGGCACGGCCGGTTCGCGACGCGCTGCTCGACATCATTCCGCGCAATCCGTTCCAGGAACTGGTGGGAGCCATCGACGGCAGCGCTTCGGGCGGCATCCTGGCGGTCATGTTCTTTGCTCTGGCCGTCGGCATCGCCTTGCTGTACACGCCCGAGCGGGCGGGCCCGGTGATTGCCGTGCTCGAAGGCGTTTACGACGCCACCTTGGCCATCGTCGGTTTTGCCATGCGGCTCGCTCCCCTGGGCGTGGCCGGGCTGATGTTCGCCCTGACCGCCATGCTGGGCCTGCAGATTGTGCAAATCCTCTTCCTGTACGTGGGCACGGTGCTGAGCGGGCTGGGCCTGCACATGCTCGTGGTCTATTCCCTGTTTCTGGTCGTGGCTGCGCGGATGAATCCATGGCGGTTCTTCTCGCGGATTTCGGATGCCGTGGTCACCGCGTTCGGCACGTCGTCGTCCAACGCCACGCTGCCCACGTCGCTGCGCGTGGCTCGCGAGAATCTCGGCCTCAAGCCCGAGGTCGGCAACTTCGTGTTGACCGTCGGCTCGACAGCCAATCAGAACGGCACGGCCCTGTACGAAGGCGTCACGGTGCTCTTTCTCGCCCAGGTGTTCGGCATCGAGCTGACGCTGGCGCAGCAACTCGTGGTCGCGCTGCTGTGCATCCTGGCGGGCATCGGGACGGCCGGCGTGCCCGGCGGCTCGATCCCGTTCGTGGCCGTCGTGCTCGGATCGGTCGGCGTGCCCGTCGAAGGCATCGGCATCATCCTGGGCGTGGACCGCCTGCTCGACATGTGCCGCACGACGGTGAACGTCGTCGGCGATCTGGCCATTGCCGCGTGTGTCGATCGCTGCGAGCGCACCGCCCACGGATGAGTCATGGTTGTGGTGCACGCTTCCAGCGTGCGTTGACCGTAGGCCCCACACCTGCGAGCGATGCACGTTGGCGCATCCTGCCGCGCCGAGTATCCTCTGCACTCACCGACCAAGCACGGGGAGCGGGCGTCTCCCCCGCCTGACGAGGCGGGCAGGATGCCTCGCCCTCGCCGAAACCAGGCAAGGAGTGTGACCGTGTCAGATCCGAGATCGTCCGAGGACTGGGCCGTACCGTTACGACGAGGCGTGGTCATCCCCGCCCACCCACTGGCGTTGACCGCTCAGCGCAAGCTCGACGAGCGACGGCAGCGGGCGCTGACGCGATATTACCTGGCGGCAGGGGCGGGCGGCGTGGCTGTCGGCGTACACACCACGCAGTTCGCCATTCGAGAGCCGTCGGTCGGGCTGCTGCGGCCCGTGCTGGAACTCGCGGCCGAAGAGGCGAGCCGTTACACCGCTCGCGAGGGCCGGACGGTCATCCGCATTGCCGGCGTGTGTGGCCGGACCGACCAGGCGGTCAAAGAAGCCGAGCTGGCGCGCGAACTCGGCTACCACATCGGCCTGTTGAGTCTTTCGGCGTTCAAGAGTGATACCGTCGATGCCATGATCGCCCATTGCCGCGAGATCGCCTCGATCATTCCGGTCATGGGCTTCTATCTGCAGCCCGCGGTGGGCGGGCGCGTGCTGCCGGCCGAGTTCTGGCGGCGGTTTGCCGAGATCGAGAACGTGGTGGCCATCAAGATTGCTCCGTTCAACCGGTATCACACGTTCGACGTGATCCGCGGCGTGGCCGAAGCGGGGCGGGCCGGCCAGATCGCGTTGTACACGGGCAACGACGACAACATCATCGCGGATCTGCTCACGCCCTTCACGACGATGGTGAACGGCCAGCCCGTGCGCCAGCGGGTGGTCGGCGGACTGTTGGGTCACTGGGCGGTGTGGACGAAGCGTGCCGTCGAGCAACTCGAGGCCGTCCATCGGATCGTTGAGACGAACACTCCCGTGCCCGCGGAGACGCTGGCTCTGGGCGTGGCCGTCACCGACAGCAACGCCGCTTTCTTCGATGCGGCCAACGGCTTTGCCGGCTGCATCGCCGGACTGCACGAGGTGCTGCGACGCCAAGGCTTGCTCGAGGGCATCTGGTGTCTCGATCCTGACGAGAGTTTGTCCCCCGGGCAGGCCGACGAGATCGACCGCGTCTACCGGGCGTACCCGCAACTGAACGATGATGAGTTTGTGCGGGAACATCGGGAGGAGTGGTTGAAATAGGAGACGGAAGATAGGAGACAGGAGACAGGGGCAGGAAGCAAACTGCTTCATCAGGATCCAGCATCATGAATCAGCCTGCGACGATTGAGACGGTTGCCCAACTCGATGATGTGATGACCACGCCTTCATCGGCGCTGATCGAGGATCTGCGACGGATCGAGGGCGATCTGCTGGTGCTTGGCGTGGCGGGCAAGATGGGCCCGACGCTGGCCGTGCTCGCCAAGCGGGCTTTCGCCGAGGCCGGCAAGGACAATCGGGTGATCGGTGTGGCTCGTTTCAGCCGTGGCGACCTGCGCGGGCGGCTCGAGTCGGCCGGTGTCCAGACCATTGCCGCCGACCTGCTTGCTCCCACCGTGCTGGATCGCCTGCCGGAAGTCCCGAACGTGATCTTCCTGGTCGGACAGAAGTTCGGCTCGACGGGCAACGAGCCGCTGACCTGGGCCATGAACGTGTTCCTGCCCGGGCTGGTGGCGGACCGTTTCCGCCAGTCGCGCATCGTTGCGTTGTCCACCGGCAATGTGTATCCGTTCACGCCCGTGGACAGCGGCGGACCCGACGAGACCGCGCCCGTGGGCCCGGTCGGCGAGTACGCCCAGTCCTGTCTGGGCCGCGAGCGCATGTTCCAATACTTCAGCGGCCTGCACGGTACGCCGACCGCACTTATCCGGCTCAACTATGCCATCGACTTGCGCTACGGCGTGCTGCTCGACATTGCCACTCGTGTGCAGGCGGGCACGCCCATCGACTTGAGCATGGGTCATGTAAATGTCATCTGGCAGGGCGACGCCAACGAGGCGATCTTGCGCAGCCTGCTGCTCACCTCCAGTCCGCCGCTCATCCTGAACCTCACGGGCCCCGGCGTGCTGAGCGTTCGCGAACTGGCCCAGGGGCTCGGCCGGCGCCTGGGTCGCGAGCCGGTCTTCACCGGCAGCGAGGCGGCCACCGCGCTGCTGAGCAACGCCGGTGAATACGTCCGCCGTCTGGGGCCGCCGCGCGTTTCCGTCGAGCGCATGCTCGACTGGGTCGCCCACTGGGTCCGCATTGGCGGCGAAACGCTCAACAAGCCCACTCACTACGACGCTCGCGACGGCAAGTTCTGATCCGCGAGAGAACGGGGGGGGCTACGTCGAAAAGAAACGGGCGGAGGCACTCTGACCTCGAAAAGAAACGGCGGGGTCAAGCCCCGCCGCTCACTGTGTGACTTCTATATGTCGCTATCCGGTTGCGTCAGTCTTGCGGACCGGCGGCCGGGGCAGCCGGCTGCGGGGCGGCCGGAGCGGCCGGTCGACCCGCCGGGGATACGAGTTGCGGCGAGGAACCTCGCATCCGCGGACCGGCGCCGCCGCGGATCGGAATCACGATCTTGGCAAACTCGCTGTCCGACGTGCGGACGGTCACCGTCTCGCCCTCCGGGCCGGCGCTGAAATTCGGCGGGAAGGTCAACTGCAGCTTGTACGACAGGCCATCGGGCTCAGGATAAAACTGCGTCTGGATCTCGGGATTGCTCTTGTCGATCCCCAGGATGTCCAGCGACGTCGTTCCCGAGTTGGTGATGCTCACCTGTGTCTGGTAAACGGTGCGGGTAGGCGGCACCTGGACAGTGGCTGGCGTCACCTCGATGCGCTTGGGCATGAACAGCTTGACCGGCACCTGGACGGTCGGCTGCTCGGGCTGGTTGGTCTCGATGGTGATGATGGCGTTGTTTTCGCCCGGTTCGAAGGGCGGCTTGGGATAGACGGTCAGAATCGCGATGTCGGGCCTGCGCACGTCGATGGCCGGTTCGAACTTGGGCGAGGACGAGGTCGCCTTCTTGTACTCGATCTCACCCGGGCCGTTATAGATGAGCGTGGCGATGCGCGGCACGGAGAAGGTGCGGGCGCGGTTGGAAAAGTCGATTCCGCTGACCGGCTGGAGCTCGATGTACGGCCGAACGCGGCCGACGATGGTGACCTTCACCGTCGGGTTGGCACCATTGGTGTGGAAGGTGACGTAGTGCATGAACTGCTCGGGCCGGGCCGATGTCTCGAACGAGCAGGTCACAAACGCGGTGGCCTTGGAGGCGACCAGCGTGGGATAGCCTGGCTCGATGGTCAGGCCGGGGCTGGCTTGGATGTCTTTGATCTCCAGCGGCTGGGCGCCATCGTTGCGGAAGTACAGCTTGAACTCGCCCTTGGTCTTGGGCTTGAACAGGCCGGCGTCCTGCGACAGGGCGTCCACGCTGAGGAAAGCCCCGCTGGCCGCCAGCGGCGACATGGTGATCTGCTCGAGGCGGCAGGTCATGCCGATGGACACCGGCCGGGGTGTGAACTGGGTGCGGGTCTTGCCTTCCAGCAGGGCATCCAACTGTTCGGTGATGATCTGTGACAACATCTCGAGATCCCGGTCGGTTCGGCCCACGCCGCGGCGGACCGCCTCGATGATTCCGTTCTTGCCGATCAGGAACAACGTGGGCGCTTCGGACACGCCGAAGGCCCGGGTAAGCCGGCGCTCGGGATCGAGAGCCAACGGGATCTTGCTGTCGAGTGCGCGGCGGACGGCTTCGAGTTCGTCGGCAGGGCGGTATCGATCCACGCTCACGTTAATGAACTCGACGCCTCGCCGACGGTAGGTCTGGTACAACTGATCGAGCAGCGTTACCTGCGTGCGGCTCGGTGTGCACCAGGAAGCCCAGAAGTTGACCAGCTTGACCTGCCCGTTACTCGCTCCGAGTTGGATCTGCCGGCCGTCGGTGGTCGAGATAGCCGGCACGGGGGCGGCAGCGCCGATCAGTGAATCGGCGTTGACCAGCGCGGGGGCGGTGGTGGGCGGCCGTGGAGTGCTCGGCGCCGGAATCATCGGCACAGTGTAGACGGGCTTGTCCTTGTAGTCGGTGGTGATCGTCAGCGTCGGCGACTTGCCCGGCTCGGGGTTGAAGCCGACGGGCGCCTCGATCTGGATGACCCACACTTTGCCCGGCGAGGACTCTTTCACCTCGGTCTTGATTGCCGGATCGTTGGCTTCGGCGGAGATGATCTGCACGGGCGCTTCGGTGTTGTTGCGCACGACGACCGTCTGGCGAGACTGTGTCTGCAGCGGCACGGGCGGGAGACGCAGCGCGGAAGGCGTGACCTGCACGGGCGGCGGCTTGATCAGGTTGCAGGGCAGCGACAGGTCGGCCACGCCTTCGATCCCGGTCTTGATAGTGAACTGGGCGGCGTTGGTGTCATCTTTGAACGGTGGCTCGGCGGTGACGATCACCTCAGCCGTCTTACCTGGTTCCAACTCCTTGATCTCGACCTTGAAGCAGCTCGGAGCCGCCGGCGGCACAAGCTCGAGCTTCATAGGCTGGTCGGTGTTGTTGGTGATCTTGAACGTCTTGGTCAGATTCAGGCCAGGGGTCAACTGACCGAAGTAGGCGAACAGCGGTGGATCGGACGAAATTTTCTGCTTCACCGCTCCCACCAGCGTCAGAGCCAGGGTCTGCTTGGTCGGATCGTTGGTGATAACACTGATTGCCTTCGACATCTTCTCCTGGTTGGCGTTGGGGAGGGTCAGGATGGTCTTGACCTTGCCCTGGCCGCCAGGCGCGACCGTCTTGTCGTACTCGGCCACGGTGCATCCGCAAGAGGGGCGGGCTTCGAGCGTGAGTACGGCATCGCCGTCATTGGCGATGATGAACGTGTGCTCGACCTTGTCGCTCCCCCAAGCCTGCCCCCAGTTGTACTCGGGCTGATCGCAGCGAGCCTTTGGGAGGGGACCTGCCGGCTGCGTCTGGGCCGGCGCGGCCTGGGCACCGGCGGCACCGGCAGCGCCCTCGGGCGCGGCCATGGCGGCAGCGGTCAGGATCGCGGCGGTGCAGAACGCCAGACCCGCCTGCATCCGACGAGAGGGGGAAGTAAAGTTCAGACGGTCAGAAAACCAGCTGGACATAGGAGTGCTCCGTAAGCTACGAACAGCAGCCAATGGTGTCCAAACGAGGACTCGTAGTATAAATACTCGCTGAAGGCCCCGCCAGTTTGGGGCCGATTCTCGGACCTGATCGGGCATGGCCGGCGTTTCGGGACATCCAGCGCGCGGTCCGATGTCGCGCGAGACGGACAACGACGTTTGGATGTTTTCGGCTCAGTTCATCATTCGTCGCTGCTTTGGCCCCAATCGACCCAGTCCTGGCCGGGTTCCAACACCCCTCCTGCGAGCATTTCGGCCAGTTGCGTCCATATCTTGCGTAATCCCTTATACTTACAGTAGATCAGCATATTGGGGCTCGCCTGGAGGGCACCGAGGGCGACGGTGTGGCGAACGTCCGTCCTGATCACGAACGGCTGTTTCGATTCTCGGCATCGCTTGCGATGAGAACCACCTCGTCCACGCGGTGCCGTTGAATGGATTCGACACGGGCGGTGAACGTGCCGAGGGGGACGGTGTCGCCAGGCTTGGGCATTCGCTGCAGTTCGCGCGTGACGTAGCCGCCGATGGTTTGGACGTCACCGAGATCGATATCTTCGACGTTCAGTTCGTCGATCAGGGCGTGCATGGGGTAGAGGCCAGACACTCGGTAGACATCTCCCTCTTTCCGCAGCGTCACGCTCACGGGCGTGTCGAATTCGTCGTCGATCTCGCCCATGAACTCCTCGATGACGTCCTCGAGTGTCACGATGCCCTGCGTGGCTCCGTACTCATCCACCACAATGGCCATGTGGTTGCGCTTCTCCTGGAAGAGCCGCAGCAATTCGGGCAGGGGCATCTGTTCAGGCACGTGGACGGCCTGGCGTTTGATGGCCAACAGATCGATGTCACCTGATCCGATCACGTGGACGGCAGAGCCGGGCATGCCGTCGATGATGGCAATGGTCTCGCCGTTGTCGCCTTTGGCCAGCCGCAGCCGTCCCGGGCTGAGTTTCAGGTGATTGAACAGGTCCTTCATGTGCACGATGCCCACCACCTTGTCGATGGAGCCATCGCACAAGGGTAGCCGCGTGTAGGCGCTCTTTTGAACCGTGGTCAGGATCTCGCTCATGGGCTGGCCCAGCAGGAGGTAATCGACCTGCGGGCGAGGGGTCATGATCTGACGGGCGTGCAGATCACGAAACCGCGAGGCGGTCCGGATGATTCGCTCCTGCGTGGCGTCGATGTCGTTGGCGGTCAGGGCGATGCTGGCCAGCGCCGAGATTTCCTCGACGGTGTGTGAATCCTCTGCTCGCCGTCGGCCTTGGAAGGGCCGATTGACCAGGTGGACCAGCCAGAGGACCGGCGTGACCACTCGCACCAGCAGTTCGAGCGGCCGGGCGATCATCGGGGCTAGAGCCCGGTTGTAGCGCACGCCGAGCGTCTTGGGGAGGATCTCGGTGAACTGGAGCATCAGGTAGGTGAAGATGAGCGAGAACGCGATAAGAGAGGATTTGCCGTAGACCGCCTCGAACTGGGCGCCGGCAATGGTGGCCCCGATGGTGTGGGCGGCCGTGTTCAGGATGAGGATGACCGCGATGGGTTTTTCGATGTTCTGTTTGAAGCGTCTCCACACCGCGGCAATGCCGGGCCGGCGCCGTTCGAGTTCGGCGATCTGGCTGGGCGTAAAGCTCAGCAGCGTGGCTTCCAAAAGCGAGCAGAGTGCGGAAACGCACAATGCGGTCAGGACAGCGGTGATGAAAATGAGCATCGGTCTTTGTGTATTGGCGACGGTCAACCGGCTCGTGGGCCCAGGCCAGCCGGCCGACTCTCGACTGTACTAAATCCGGCGGCGATCGACAAGCTGCCGGAGCTGGACACAGGCAAAAAGGCCGGCCGGTTGGAGTGTTGACGCTGGACCAGAAAATCGAATCAGACGCTGTGGGCCGGTTCGGGCAGGTCGGAAGTGATGGTCTGCTGGTGAGACTCTCGCCCGTTGAAGCTGAACAGCACCATCTCGTCGTCGATGCGGGCCTGTAGGTGTACGGGCCGCTGCCAGATCCGGTAGACGTTCTTGAGGGTCTCGATGGCGTAGCGGATCTGGAGGTCCACGCCGTTGTGCTTGTGGCCGAGGTACAGTTCGCCGCGATTGGCGTAGTTGCCGTCCAGCACGTAGATGTAAGGCCGGCCGTAGTTGCTGAGCGAGAACAGTAGCTGCTGCTTGATCTTGTCGAAGTCGCGGTTGACCACCACCATGCGGCGGGTGTTGGGGTCGTAGCGATAGTGATACAGGTTCAGGCGGTCCACCAGTTCGGGCGTGAGGAACTCGTCGACGAAGGTCACGTCGTTGTAGATGCGGCGGATGTCGAAGATCTTTTCGCGCCCCGGCGACTCCTTGCCCTTGACCCGTTGAGGACGCTTGCGGTCCTTGTTCCAGTTTCGGCGGGCCTCGATGTCCTCCAGACTCTCGTACTCCTTGCCATAGCGGCCCAGATCCCAGCGTTCCTCGATGTCGCGGAACAGTTCGAGCCCCAGTTTGTAGGGGTTGAGCCGGCCCGGCGACGTGGCGACGGTTCCGGAGTGGTGGTCGCAGTAGGTGACCACCTCGTCGTCGCGGAGGCAGTAGCGGGTCATGATGGTCGAGTGCCAATATGTCGCCCAGCCCTCGTTCATGATCTTGGTCTGGCCCTGGGGGGCGTAGTAGTAGGCCTCTTCGCGGATGATGGACAGGATGTCGGACTGCCAGTCCTCCAGAGGGGCGTTCTCCAGGAGATAGAGCAGGACGTCGCGAACAGGCTTGGGCGGCTCGGCCTTGCGGTCCTTCTCATGATCGCGGCGGAGCCGTTCGCGCTCGCGGGCCAGTCTTTCGGGCGGGTTGATGAACCGGTCCATGTAGCGCTTGGCCGGGTAACGCACGACCTCTTCCTCGATGTGCCGGGGCCGCGGCATGTTGGTCGGATGCTCATGAGGCATTCGGCGCATGAACACGCTGTGCGGGTCGATGAGGTCCTCCATGGTGAGGCAGACATCGAGGAACTCCTCAACCTCGTCGAAGCCGTAGCGGTCGATGTACCGCCGGATGCGGGTGGCATGGTTGGCCATCTCGTCCATCATGCGGCGGTTGGTGTGCTGGAACCAGATGTTGTTCTTGAAGAAATCGCAGTGGCCGTATACGTGGGCGATGACCGTCTTGTGGTCGACGAGGTCATTGTCGTTCAGCAGGTAGGCGTAGCAGGGGTCGTTGTTGATGACCATCTCGTAGATCTTGCCCAGGCCGTACGAGTGCGTCTTGCGCAGTCGCTCGTATTCCATCCCGAACCGCCAGTGAGGGTAGCGTTGGGGGAATCCGCCGTAGGCCGCCACCTGGTTCATCTGGTCAAAGTCGAGTAGTTCGAAGACGGTCTCGTAAAAGTCCAGGCCCTCGTCGCGGGCGTACCCGGCGATGGTCTCGATCTGCTCGGCAATCTCTCGGGGCAAGGCTCTGTACATGAGTCTGTTGGTCATCCGTTGTAGTGATCCGCCGGTTGGCCGCGGCGCGCGGTTCGCCGGTCGGGATCACTTTCCGGGCGCAAAGAAACTCTTGATACTGTCGTAAATATCATCCTTCCCGTTGACCCGGGTGGTAATCACTCTCTCATCGTCGTGCAGATAGTCGTGCAGCACGTTGATGAAGTTCCCGCTGCCGTAGGCGCTGGCCACCTGGCAGTATCCGAACATGTTCACGTGGGGCAGGAGATCCTCGCGGAGAATGCGGCAGCAGTCGCGGTTGTCAGACTCGCTGCTGTTGTCGCCGTCGGAGAAGTGGAACAGGTAGATGTTCCACTCATCCGAGGCGTAATGACTCTTGAGCATCTCCTGGGCACACTTGAACGCGCTGCTGATCTTGGTGCCCCCATCCTCGCGGAGGTGGAAGAAGGTGTGGCGGTCCACCTCGGCCGCCCGCACGTCGTGAACGATGTAGCGGCTTTCCACCCCCTGATAGTTGCGGCGGAGCCAGGCGTCGATCCAGAACGCCTCCAGCCGCACGAGCTCCTTCTGTTCGTCGCCCATGGAGCCCGAGATGTCCATCATGTAGATGATGACGGCATTGGACTGGGGCTGGAGAATGGTTTTCCAACTGCGGTAGACCTTGTCGGCACGCTCGAAGATGATCCGCGGCCGCTCGGGGTCGTACACGCCGCTGATAATCTGACGTCTCAAGGCCCGGCGGAACGTCCGCTTGAAGTGGCGGAGCGACTCGGGGCCGGCCTGACGGACGCCGCTGTAGCGATCCTTTTGGCTGGTCAACGAGTGTCGGCCCTTGGGTTTGATACGAGGCAGCCGCAGTTCCTCGCCGAGGATGTCGGCAAGTTCGTCCAGCGTGATGTCCACCTCGAGCAGGTGCTGGCCGGGTTCCGTGCCGCCGGGGCCGATGCCTTCGCCGTTGGCGTCGACTTCATCACCCGGCTTGCCGTCGCCAGCTCCGACGCCCGTGTCGGAGTTGTCTCCGTAACGGAAGTTGGGGATGTCGATGCCTCGCACGGGAATGCTGATCAGGTGTTTGCCTTCCTTGCCGATCAACTCACCGCGCGTGATGAATTTGCGCAGATCCTCCCGGATTCGTCCTTTGACGATCTGGCGGAAGCGTTGATGGTCTTTTTGGATCTTCAGTAGCATACCTGTCAGTTGTCAGTGGTCAGTTGCCCGTTGTCCGCGGTCAGCACGGGGATTGAGGCGGGCGAGACGCCCGCCCCCCGTTAGTCCTCCTGCTTGCTGTCGCCGCGGGCGAAGATGCTGGCCACGAAGTTGAGCACGTCGGTGGCACTGGTCTCGTTGTAGCCGAAGTACTTGATGAGCCGCTGCTTGACCACGTCGATCTTGGCCTGCGTCTCATCATCGACGACTCCGCTGACGACGTTCTTGAGCTTGATTGTATCCCGCTGATCCTCGAACAGCTTGAGTTCCAAAGCCTTTTGCAGCCGGGCGTTGGTCTGGTACTCGAACTTCTTGCCGTCCAGGGCGAGCGAGCCGATGTAGTTCATGATCTCCTGCCGGAAGTCGTCCTTCCGGGAATCCGGGATGTCGATCTTCTCCTCGATGCTTCGCATGAGGCGCTCGTCGGGCTCCTCGTCGCGGCCGGTGTACTTGTTGCGGACCTTCTCGTGCTGGGTGTAGGCCCGCACGTTCTCGATGTAGTTGGCGCAGAGGCGCTTGATGGCGTCCTCGTCGGCGCTGATGGCCCGCTGGACCTCCGTCTTGACGATGTCCTCGTATTCCTCGCGTACCACGTTGAGCAACTCCCGGTAATGCTTTTTGATCTCCTCGTCGCTGATCAGGCTGTGATGGCTCAGGCCGGCCTCCAGCTCATTCAGCAGCATGAACGGGTTGATGGTCCGGTCCTGCATGGCGGTGTCGCTGACCAGGCAGTTGGAGATTTTGTCCTGAATGTATCGCGGGCTGATGCCCTGCATGCCCTCACGGGGGGCTTCCGCCCGCAGTTCACGGATGCTGTCCTCGGTGTAGCCGGGGATGCTCTTGCCGTTGTACAGCTTGAGCTTCTGCATGAGCGTCAGGCCGGCCTTCTTGGGGGGCTCGAGCCGAGTGAGAACGGCCCACATGGCCGCCACCTCGATGGTGTGAGGCGCGATGTGGACGCCGCGGACCCGGTGCTTGCCGAAATCCTTCTCGTAAATGCGGATTTCGTCGGACAAGCGGGTGTTGTAGGGCACGTCGATCTTGATGGTCCGGTCGCGGAACGCTTCCATGAGTTCGTTGTTCTGGAGTTTCTTGTACTCCGGTTCATTGGTGTGCCCGATGATCACCTCGTCGATGGGCGTCTGGGCGAACTTCTTCGGCTTGATGACGTGTTCCTGCGAAGCTCCCAGCAGGTCGTAGAGAAACGCCACGTCGAGCTTGAGCACCTCGATGAACTCGATGAGCCCGCGATTGGCGATGTTGAGTTCGCCGTCGAAGTTGAAAGCTCGCGGATCGCTGTCCGAACCGTACTCGGCGATCTTGCGATAATTGATGTCGCCGGTGAGTTCGGTGCTGTCCTGATTCTTCTCGTCCTTGGGCTGGAACGTGCCGATGCCGCGACGATCTTTCTCCGACAGGATGACGCGGCGAACCACCACGTGATCCATGACCCGTCGCCAGTCGCCGTTGTACTTGATGAGCAGATCCTCGAAGTTCTTGCGGCAGAACGGGTCGAGATCGCCCTCGATGCGGATCTCACGGCCTTCCGGCAGGTCGGCGTTGAGCGTCTTGAGCACGGCGGGCCGGGCCTCAGCCGGAATCAGCTTGAGCGGCTCTTCGTGCATGGGGCAGGGGTAGACGTGCTTGTGGCCGTCCTCGCCCTCGAGTTTCCAGGCGAAGGTGTACAACGCGCCTTCGTCGAGCCGGGAGTAGTACTCCAGGCCCTTCTTGAGCAGGCGGGTGATGGTGCTCTTGCTGGAGCCGACCGGACCGTGAAGCAGGAGAATGCGGCGGTCGGTCCCGTAGCCGTGCGCCGCCGATTTGAAGAAATCGACGAGCTGCATGAGCGGTGCGTCCAGCCCGAAAATGGCATCCTTGCCGTTTTCGATCGGATCCGAGAAGAAGTGGTATCGCACGTAATCCTGCTTGAGGTACGTGTACCGCTCGAACCCGAAGTACAGGACCATGTCGTAGATCCGCTGGAACGCGTTACGGGCCACGCCGGGGTTTTGCGTGACCAGTTCCAGATAGTCGTTGAATGAGCCTTCCCAGTGATGGCTCAGGAATTGCTTCTGATCGATGGTCGAATCGACAATGGACAAAATCGTTTTTCTGTCCGCCATTGTGTACACCTCGTTCGTGTCCCAGTTTCGAACTGGGCGGCCGCGGCCGTGAAACGTCGTCGCGACGACCCGTCTTGTCTGGCCGGCTGCACGCTCATGCCTGCGATGCAGACAAGAGTGCGGGCCGAAAGTCTCTCTCCCGCCGGACTGCCGGTTCCGGCCGGTTATCGTCTGAAGGCGGGTTCAGTCGTTCAGGACGGATCCGCGCACGGCAAACCACGGCCCCTGCACAAAACGCCAGGGACGCGTGTAGCGCGTCGCACGCCTTGAACCAGGCGGATCGATGAGCTGTCAGACTGGACCCAACCGATCATAGTGGCACCTGATGGCCCAGACAACCAATCCAGGTCGTAAGTGAAGCCGCAGCAACGTTTTGCGAAGGAACCGCTTCCAGTGCTGCCCTTTGAAATACTATAGCGGGCCATGCATGGCTCGGCTGATCAAACGGCCAATCTTCAGCAAAAGCAGCCTACAGCCACGAAAACGGAGGAATTGCCGTCTGATCGCTCAGGTTTTCGCGGAAATCTAAACCCTTACGCAATGCATCAGTGGATCCCTGATGGTGTGACGTATTTCGGACACTTATGGTGCACACGAGAAGTGGCATGGCTCAGAAGTGCAGACCGATATCTTCTTCTTTGTTCATCCGTGGCAGCGGTCCTATCCGTGCTACTATGCCGCGTCTCCACGCGCATTCAGGTCAGGGATGGCGAGTTGTTCAGGCAAGCAGCGAGGTGATGATGCCCAGCGTTGACGGCAACGGTCGTTGCCAAAGCCACTGCGTTTCCAGCTTCAGACCCGGGAGCACGCGGCTGGCAAACGTGCCGTACTGGGGAGTTGCATCGACAAACCCGTCGGGCTCTCTGATCAGGAAGGTCGCCCGCTTCTCGTCGGGATCAATGCTCCAAACCCGAGGAAATCATCGAATGTGTGCGGGGGGGGGGCGTGCGCGCGTGACCATCGTGTTGCGCTCCGGCATCTGGCACCGGCATCACTGCCGCGCGGTTGGGGCGAATCAGCTCTGGCCGGCCGGTTTCTTGCGGCTGGAGCGCTTGGCTTTTTCCGGTTTGGGCGCGCGGGGATCCTTGCCTTGCTCGATGAGCTTGGCTTCGCGAGCCTTCAACAGTTCGACCGCCCGATCGACGGTGAGCGTGGCAGGATCGGTGCCCTTGGGAACGGATGCGTTCACGACACCGTCGGTCACGTAGGGACCGAATCGGCCGCTCTTGATCTGAAGCTTGGCGCCGGACTCCGGGTGCACGCCGAGTTCGATGGACGTGCCGCGGGCGGGGCCGCCACGACGGCCTTTCTTGGGTTGCGCAAGCAGTTCGAGCGCCCCGGCCAGATCGATCGACCGCAGTTGCTCGTGATTCTCGAGGCTGCGCGTCTCCTCGCCGCACTTGAGGTAGGGGCCGTACTTGCCGTCCTGGACAGTGATCTCTTCACCGGTGTCGGGGTGTTGACCGATGACCCGCGGGAACGACAGAAGCATCAGCGCCTCGTCGAGCGTGATGGTCTGCTCGGACATGGACGGCCAGAGACTGGCCATCTTGGGCTTGCCGCCGCGCTTGAGCTTGCCCGACTCGGTCCGTTCGGCTTCGCCGAGCTGCACGTAGGGACCGAAGCGGCCTTTCTTGAGGAACACGGGCTTGCCGGTAGCCGGATCGTGGCCCAGCACGCGGTCGCCGGTGGCCGCCTGAGCGAGTAGGCTCTTTGCCCGCTCGAGGCTCAACTCGTCGGGAGCGATATCCTCGGGGATATTGGCTCGGATTTCGGAGTCGCCTACCTGAATGTACGGTCCGTAGCGGCCGATCCGGGCGGCGATCGTCTGACCGTTCTCGTCGGTGCCCAGTTCGATGGTGGACACCTTGCGGGCATCGATCTCCTCCCAGCCGCTGCCGATTCGCCGCTTGAGTCCGACGTGGCCGATGTCTTCCTGGCCGTTGGACCCGTCGCTCTTGCCGAAATAGAAAACGTGCAGCCACGGCTTGGGCTCGAGCTTTCCGGAGGCGATGGCGTCGAGATCGTTCTCCATCCGGGCTGTGAACTCGAAGTCGACCAGATCGGTGAAGTGCGACTCGAGCAGGTTCACCACGGCGAACGCGGTGAACGTGGGGACCAGGGCGGTACCTTTCTTCCACACGTAACCCCGGTCCTGGATGGTCTGGATGATGCTGGCGTAGGTGGAAGGCCGGCCGATGCCGCGATCTTCCAATTCCTTGATGAGGCTCGCTTCGGTGAACCGCGCCGGCGGCGTGGTGGCGTGTTGACGCGGTTCGATCTTGACCGGATCGAGCCGGTCGCCGCGCTTCATGGCGGGCAGCACGCGCTCCTGATCTTCGAGTTCGGCGTCGGGATCGTCAGCGCCCTGGACGTAGGCTCGCAAGAAGCCCGGGAAGGTGATGACCTTTCCAGAGACGGTGAACGTGGCAGTGCCGTGGCTGCGAGTGGGCGCGTCGATGCGCACGGTCGTCCGCTGGCCGATGGCGTCTTTCATCTGGCAGGCGACGGTGCGCTTCCAGATGAGGTCGTAGAGGGCGTAAGCGTCGTCGTCCAATTCTCCTCGGACTTCCTGAGGAGTGCGGAAGACTTCACCCGCCGGCCGAATGGCCTCGTGGGCTTCCTGGGCACCCTTGGCCTTGGTGGCGTAGATCTTCGGCTGGGCGGGCAGGTAGTCCGGCCCGTACAACTCAGCCACCTGTGTCCGGGCGGCATGGATCGCTTGCGTGGACAGGTGGGTCGAGTCCGTACGCATATAGGTGATGTAGCCGTTCTCATACAGGCTCTGGGCCAGCCGCATGGTCCGGGCCACCGGGTAGCGCAGCTTACGAGCAGCCTCTTGCTGTAGCGTCGAAGTAATGAACGGCGGATGCGCGCGTTGCGTGAACGGCTTCTCGGCGATGTCGGTGACGGTGAAAACCGCCGACTGCAGTTCATCGGCGACGGATCGAGCGGCTACACCGTCGAGAGCAATGGCGGATCCTTCGCCGGTGAATCGGCCCTGTTCGTTGAAATCTTTGCCGGTCGCGACCCGTTTGCCCTGCAGTTCCACCAGCCGGGTCAGCATCGGGTCGGCCGGGCCTCCAGTCAGCCGGAGTGTCGCTTCGACATCCCAGTATTCGGAGCTGACGAAGCGCATGCGTTCGCGTTCGCGATCGACGATAAGTCGGGTCGCCACCGATTGCACGCGGCCGGCCGAAAGCTTGGGACCGACCTTTCGCCACAGAACAGGCGAAACCTCGTAGCCGTACAACCGATCGAGGATGCGCCGGGCTTCCTGGGCGTTGACCAACTGTTGATCGAGGTCGCGCGGATTGGCCAGGGCGGCCTGAATCGCGTTGCGGGTGATCTCGTCGAACACCATCCGCTTGACCGGCACCTTGGGCTTCAGTTCCTCCATGAGGTGCCAGGCGATGGCCTCGCCTTCCCGGTCCTCGTCAGTCGCGAGATAGACCATTGAGGCTTTCTTGACGAGATCTTTGAGCTTCTTGACCTGGGCCTTCTTCTTGGCCGGAACGATGTACAAGGGCTTGAAATCGTGCGCGACATCCACCCCAATACGAGCCCACTCGGCGTCCTTGTATTCGGACGGAATTTCGGCGGCGGTCGAGGGCAGGTCGCGGATGTGCCCGATGGAGGATTCGACGACGAAGCCAGGCCCCAGGTACTTGGAGATGGTCTTGGCTTTGGCCGGCGACTCGACGATGACCAGGGCGATCCCGTCGGAACGTCCTCGAGACGGTTTCTTGTCGCTGGCAGTCGCCGTTTGGGTCTGTTTATCTGGCATCAGTGGTTGGTCACCGGCTGGGGCTGTGGCCCGCTTGCGCTTGAATGTCCCTGTTTTTACGCCGGGCCGCGTGAGTGATTGCCGACAAACATGTGGGCTCAAGCCCAGCGGCCTTTTTTGAAGCGCCACCCCTCCTGACAGTTATCGGCGGGGTCGGGCGGTCCCTGGAGCGGGAGTATTATAGACAGTTTCGTCCGGAGTCAATGTCAGGTTCGGTTAAAGCTGAAAATGAATCGCAAACGGGATCAGTGTGGGCCCCGGGGCGGGGGGCGGCGGCTCGCATGGCCCCCTGCCCTTGCTTTTATGGTCCGGTCCAGTATCCTTAACTCCTTTGTCACTATAAAGGAACGCTCGCGAGATCCCAGGAAATTACTGCCATGATGAAATTCTTCCGTAAGTACATGAAGACCATGTTGGCCGTGTTCATGGCCCTGTTGCTGATTGTCTGGTTGGGGGGGGAAGCCCTTACCAGCTTCCTGAACCGCAGCAACGACTTCGCCGAGTTCGTGGTCGGCCATGCCTACGGTCAGCCAGTCAAGACGGCGGATCTCGCCCGGATCACGAGCCAGGAAGAGATTGGGGCCCGGCTAATCGGCCAATACTGGTCTCAGCCGTGGAACGCCATTCTGCCGCGCGCCACGAATGACCTGCAGGTCATCCAGTTCCTCCAGGCCCGGGGGCGCGACCGGCTCAGCGCCGAAGAGTGGTATCTGCTGGAGACGGAGGCCAAGCGCCAGGGGGTACACGTCTCGCAGGCGGAGGTCAACGAATTGAAGGCCGCTTTGCCGGCCGAGGCCCTGAACGCGTTCCGCGAGCAGTTCAAGGTTTCCATTCGGCAAATCGACGATGCCCTGCTGGCCTACCTGCGGGTGTATAAAGCCGCGGCGCGAGCAGTGGATGCGGTGAACGTTTCTGAGGCGGACATCCGGGACTTCGTCCGGAACGTGGGCGAGAAGATCCAGGTCGAGATGGTGGTGGTCGATCCGCAGAAGCTGATCGACACGACGTACCAGCCGACGGAAGAGGAACTTAAAGCGCAGTTCGAGAAGTATAAGGACCAACCGGCGGGGGGGCCGGGGGACTTCGGCTATCAGAAGCCGGAGGCCACGCAGGTCGAGTACATCGAGATCTCGGTGGATGAGTTGGCCAAGACGCAGGAGGTGACTGACGACGAGGCCTATAGCTACTGGCTTGCCCACAAGACGGAGTTCAAGAGGCCTGCGACGCAGCCGGCCTCGACGCAGCCGACCACTCGTCCCGAGCAGCCCAAGCCTTACGATACGTTCACCGAGGCCAAATCCCTGGTCCGCCAGAAGCTGCAGCAGGACAAGGCCAAGCAGGCGGCCAATCGCTTGGCAACCGACCTGATTCGGCAATTGTCACGGCCGTGGGCGAACCAGCCCACCACGCAGCCGGGCAACTTCAAGCAGCCGCCCGAGAGCGAAATGGCCGGCGATCTGTATGAGAAGCTGGTCGCCCGGTACCAGGAGCGATACCCCGGTGTCTTGAGCTACGGTCGTACCGAGCTGGCTCCCGCGGACCAACTGGCAAGCAACCCCCGGATCGGGCGGGCCAGAGCCTTCGCCGGCACGCCGCAGACCGTGCCGTTCCAGCAGGCAGCGTTCATGGTGGCGGGCCTGAGTGCGGTCGAGGGGCGCAACGATGCCAATGCCCGGCTCTTCCGGAACGTCTACGAGACCTCAGCCGAGCCGCTGGTGGATGCGTTGGGGAACGTGTTTGTCTTCCGCAACATCGCCACACAGCCGGCCGAGGCTCCGGCCTCGTTCGAGGAGGTGCGCGACAAGCTCGTCGAGGATCTGCGGACCATTCGTGCCGGCGAGCAGGCGGAACAGACGGCCCAGAATCTGGCCGAGCGAGCCAAGGGATCGGATCTGAAGACCGCGTTCCAGTCCGATGCCGCGCTGGCGGCCAAGCTGGAGAGCAGTGCCCTGTTGCAGCCCGAGCCGTTCGCTCGGCAGAGCGTGTTCCCGGGACGCAACGGCGGCATGCCTCAGGTGTATGGCACGTTCGTGCCCGGCGTGGGCTTCGATCCGCAACTGGTAGACGCGGCTTTCGAGCTGGCCAGCCGGGCGACCACGACGCAGCCTTCGCCGGTGACCACGCATAAGGACAACCGCGGCCGGCACATCGTCATCCAATACAAGCAGACACTGCCGGTCACGCAGGAGGAATACAACCAGTACCGTGATCTCGCGAGGGACTACCTGTTGACGCAGCGGCGGATCGCCTTCCTGTTCGACTGGTTCTCGCCCGAGAGCATCCACGCCCGGACGGATTGGAAGCCTACTCAGCCGGAGCAGAGTCCGGAGCAGGCGGACCAGCAGGGCGAGCCGGCTGGGCAGGCGGCGTCCTGACTCGGGGTGTAGTCTCGGCCCGGTCCACGAGCCGGCCCCCGTCAATCAGGGATAGAGCGACAGGCCTGTCGGGATCTCGATTCCGGCAGGCCTTCTTCTTGCCCTTCTGGGTAAAATTCTGTAGAAATAGAACGCGGAACCGAAACCTTCTGTCCCTGGAACGTGTCTAGGGAGACGAGTTGCTGCTCAAACGGCGCGGTGAGTATCAAACCATTCGGAAAGGTCTGACACGTCCATCTGGCGAGCGACCGGTGGTTGGACCGGCGGGCGTAACGCCTGGCGATTCGTCTGCCGGTGGGGCAGCCTTGTCGGTCTCGGGCTGTGCAGCGGGCTGTATGCCGCCGAACACGCGGCACTGAAGCCCGGCGACACGCTGGACGATTTGACACTCGAAAGCATCGAGGGCATGACCGTCTCGATGCGTCCGCCGGCGGGCAAGCTTCTGCACGTGCACTGCTGGAACCCGGACGTCCCCAGCAGTGACGACCTGGTACGTTCGCATGAACGCCGGCCCGTACAAAATCAATCGCACGGCCTGCTCGGTGTTGAAGCCGCACGAATGAAATGTCGAAGTCCGAATGACGAATGACGAATGAAGTTATGAGCTGTGGCCGGACGCTGTTATTGACTTAGGCTTCGGCATTCGGGCTTCATTCGACATTCGGCTTCGACATTCGGATTTCTGTCGCTATTCGGGTCTGTCAGCGCTTGATCTGCGACACGACCTGCACGAGCCGGTCGGTATCGACGGGCTTGATCAGATGGGCGGCGAATCCAGCGCTGCGGCTCTGTTCGACATCCTGCTCTCGCCCGTACCCGCTGAGGGCGATGGCCGGCATCTCGCGTCCGCGCGCGTGCAGTTCCCGCAAGAGGTCCACGCCCGTGCCGTCGGGCAGCCCCAGATCGCTGATCAGCAGATCGAACTCGTCCTGCTCGGCCTTCTCCAGGGCCGTCTGGACATCGCCGGCCAGCGTGACCTGGTGGCCCTCGGATTCCAGGACGAGCTTCATCATGTCCGCGGTGTCACCGTGGTCCTCGACCAGCATCATCCGCAATCCGCGGTGTTGAGCCGAGGGCGGCTCGGGTGGCGGAGCGGCCGTGACAGCGGCGTCGACGCGGGGCAGTCGCACCGTGAAGGTCGCTCCTTTTCCCCTGCCTTCGCTGCAGGCTTCGATGGTGCCGCCGTGGAGTTCCACGAGCGACTTGGTGATTGCCAGACCGAGACCCAGGCCGCCGAACTGCCGTGCAACGGGCGCCTGTGAGAATGCGTCGAAGATGTGCTGGAGCGCTTCGGGCTCGATGCCCATCCCGCTGTCGTTCACCTCGACCACCACGTGCCCGGGTTCGGCTCGACAGCGGATGCCGATGCATCCGCCGTGGGGCGTGAACTTGATGGAATTCTTCAGCAGATTCCAAAACACCTGCTGCAGGCGAGCCACGTCCGCCTCCACGACGTAGGGCGGATCGCTCCCCCAGTCCACGCCGAAGTTCAGATCGCGATTCTTGAAGTCGGGGCCGCAGACCTCGGCGGCGCGGCGGATGATCGTATCCAATTCCACCCGCCGACGATCCAGGTCGATCCTGCCGCGGGCAATCCGCGTCATGTCCAGCAGGTCGTCGATGAGCCGGGCTTCGAGTTCCACGTTGCGGCGAATCATCTCGAGGTCTTTGACTGTCTGACTGTCGAGCTCCGGTCTGCGCTGGAGCAATGATACGGCTGCCAGGACGGGGGTGAGAGGCGTTCGCAACTCGTGCGAGAGGACGGCGATGAACCGGTCCTTGGCCCGGCTGGCATCCTCGGCCACCTGCCGGGCGTGTTCGGCAGCCTGTTGAGCCGCCGCCAACTGCTCCTGCAACTGCTTTTGCTCGTGGATCTCGGTACTGGTGCCGAACCAACTGACGATCTGGCCCGATTCGTCGCGTACCGGCAGGGCCCGCCCCAGGAACCATCGGTAGGTCCCGTCGTGGGCTCGCCGGAAGCGATACTCGATTTCGTACGGCTCGCCGGTGGTCAGGCTGTGATGCCATCGGCGTTTGGTTCGCTCGAGGTCATCGGGGTGCAGCCACCTCATCCAGTCATCACCCTTTCCCTGATCGAAGGTGGCGCCCCCGTACTCGTAGCAGCGGCTGTTGAAGTACTCGAGGTAGCCGTCGGGGCGTGCGATCCAGACCATCTGGGGCATGGCCTCGGCGAGCAGCCGAAAATGCTCTTCTCGGCGGCGGAGTTCCTGTTCGGCCTGCTTGCGGAAAGTGACGTCGTAGGCTGCCCCTACGATCGCCGGTCGGCCGTTGTACTCGATGCGCCCGAGGGACATGTCCAGCCAGCGGATCTGTCCATCTTTGGTGAGCAAAGCCACTTCGTAATTGGTGGGCACGGGCTCGCCGAGCTGGCGCCGACGGGCGGAGTCGGCCACTGCTTCGCGCTGGTCCGGGCGAATCAACTCGACGAAGTCCATCGAAAGGATCTCGTCGATGGTGTAGCCGCTGATCTCGGCCAGGTACGGGTTGGCGTAGACGAATCGGTTGCCTTGGACGATCCCGAAAGCGGCCCGCGCGTTCTCGGCGACGATGCGGAATCGCTCCTGGCTTTCCCGCAGCGCCTCCTCGGCGCGCTTGCGCTCGGTAATATCGATTCCGGCGGCGAGGATGGCGGGGCGGCCCTGGTATTCGATACGGACGCCCCAGAGTTCGACCCAGTGAAGCTTGCCGCCTTTATCCAGGAGCTTGTACTCGTAGCTGGGGTCCAGCGGCTCGCCGTTCTGCCGTCGCCGGGCTCGATCGAGGACCATGTCGCGGTCTTCAGGCGGAATCATCTGGGCCAGGTCGAGACACGTCAGTTCCTCTTGGGTGTATCCGCTCAGTTCAAGCAGATAGGGATTCGCGTACAGGACCTGGCGGTCCCGGCAGATGCAGATCAACACCTTGCAGTTTTCCGCGAGCAGGCGGAACTTCTCCTCGCTTTCCCTGAGGGCAACCTCGGCCCGCTTGCGTTCGGTGATGTCGAAACCGGTCCCGATGATGACTCGCTTGCCGTTCAGTTCGGTTGCGGCGGGCGAGAAGTCGACCCAGCGTTCTTCTCCGTTTTTGGTGATGCTCAGGAACTCGTAATGACTGGGTACGGGCTCGCCGGCCAACCGCTTGCGTGCCCGCTCGAGCATCAGTTCGTGAAACGACGGGTGTGTCATCTGACGAAAATCCATGGACAGGATTTCTTCGTTGCTGTAACCCGTCAACTCGGAGAAGTACCGGTTCGCGTAGATCAGCCGCGTGCCGTCCAGAATGCCGAAGGCGGCTCGGGCATTGTCGCACACGGCGCGGAATCGATTCTCGGTTTCGCACAATGCGGCTTCTTTGGCGCGCAGTGCGGCCGTCGCCTGCTCCGCGCGAGCGCTCTTTCGTGAAATGCTCCGGGCGGCCCACCCAAGACAACCCAGTGCGGCCAGACTTGCGACCGCGGCCAGCCAGAGGGGCGTCTCGAGAATGGGAACCTGCCAGAGACTCGCCGCGACGGCCACGAGAGCGACGATGACGGCCGCGACGGCGGCGAAGATGGGCACGAACTCCTGTCTGTCTTCACACATAGCGTGCTCGCCCGTCAAGAAAACAGAACGGGCGAAACGGACGATGATCGTCGCCGCCAGACATTCCACGTCTGTGGACGGCGAACCGAGACCACGAATCTCGCAAGCCTGTTTTGCGACCCGGCCGGATTCTAGGCGAGCACGAGCCGAGACGCCCACCCGTCCCGTCCCGGAGCTGGGCGCCCTGGCCACGATTCCGCCAGTCGGGGGCTGGCTGTTGACGCCGGCGTCGCCTGGATGCCAGGTACGATGCGCTCGAAAAAAGACGTTCAAGCTTGATCCCAGTGAAGCGCCGTCGAGCTGCGATCCGTCATGCGCGGCACCTGTGCCACATTATCGCCATCCCGGAATGGCCGGTGAGCCGTCCGCCCGTACAGTATGGTGTCACCCGTGCGCTGCAATCCTGGACAACATTTCATCGACGGCATGAGTGAAGAAGGGAACAAAAGGGGTCGGGGAGAATCCGCGGCCGGAACCCATAAAACCCCGGTTGACAAATTACGGAGACATTCTGCTTGCAGGGCTCGGGTGGTTCTCTTAGACTCCCCAAGCCAGGGCTGATGGGACCAAGCAGGTCTGCACGGTTGATCACCACTTTGAGCGCAACATCCCATTGCACGGCGCGAGGGGAACGGAGATCCGGTGTCGTGTCGAGCAAGAAGCGACCGAATTCTCGGGGGGGGGCGACGGGAACGCCGGGCATGGGCGGCCCTCTTGAAAAGACACTGGCCATACGGGGCGGTGACTGGCATGGGATCCGGGCGCTGCCCTATCAACAATGGAGGACGAGATTGAGGGGTTGGTGGGGGAACTCCTGGCGTCACCAAGCGAAACAACATACAAGCCGCGCGGTTCGATTCGCGTAACCGGGGGGCAGGCGAGTCGATCGCTGCGCCTGCTCTCATTTCGGTTAATGCCAGGAATGCAACAGCGATGGACGGCGACCGTGCCGTTACGTCGACGATCGCCGGAGATAAGCAGTGGAAAACCGATACCCCATGGAGCTTCGCCGCCGGGCCGAACAGCAGTTCGAGGTTCAGCATGCCTCGACAAGCGAGGTGAGCCCGCAGGAGCTGCGCCGGCTGCTCGCCGAACTGCAGATCCAACGGATCGCGCTGGATTTGCAGAACGAGGAACTGCAACGGGCCCGTCGGGAGATCGACGCCTGGCGGCGCCGCTACACGGATCTGTGCGATACCGCGCCGATCGGCTATTTCACGCTGGGCCGCGACGGGCTGATCCTCGAAGCGAATCCGGCAGGGGCGGGACTGCTCGGGCTGGAGCACGGACGGCTGGCCGGACGGCGGTTGGCCGAGTTCATCGCGCCGGATAGCCGGGGCCGCTTCGTGGCGCTTCTTGATGCGGTGTTCGACGGCGCGGACCGGCAGGTCGAAGACATCTGGATTCAGCCTTACGGGCGGGATCCGATTCCCGTTCGGACAGAGGGCATCGTCGCGGAACCGCGACGCACATGCCGCATCGCCCTGGTGGATCTGACCGACCGGCAGCGGGCCGAGGCGGAGACGGCAAGGCGCATTCGAGAGCAAGAGGCTCGGATGGCTGCCGAGCAGGCCAGCGCTGCCAAGGACCGGTTCCTGGCCGTGCTCTCGCACGAGTTGCGCACACCGTTGACGCCCGTGCTGGCCGCCATCTCCATGCTACAAAAGCGGGAGGATTTGGCGGCCGATGTGCACGACACGCTGGACATGGCCCGCCGCAATCTCGAGCTGGAAGCGCGGCTGATCGACGATTTGCTGGACCTGGCTCGTATCTCCAAGGGCAGGATGGAGCTGCATCGGTCGCCGGTGGATGTGCGGACAGCCGTACGCTGGGCGATCGACACGTGTCGCGGGGAGATCGAGAGTCGCAGCCTGCAACTGAACGTCGAGCTAGGCGGCGAGCCCTGCATCGTCGACGCGGACGCGGCGCGAGTCTCGCAGGTGGTGTGGAACCTGCTGCGAAATGCGGCCAAGTTCACGCCTGGCGGCGGTCATATTGACGTGCGCTGCGGGACAGACGGCGATGAGGCGGTGATCGAAGTCCGCGACAACGGTATCGGCATCGAGGCGGAAGCGTTGGACGGCATCTTCGACGCGTTCGAGCGGGGGCCGCGCGATACGAATCGGGCGTACGGCGGGCTTGGCCTCGGCTTGTCGATCAGCAAGGGGCTCGTAGAGATGCACGGTGGGCGTCTCGAGGCGCATAGCGACGGCCCGGGATTGGGGGCTGCGTTCGTTGTCCGCCTGCCGCTCGCCGAGGCGCCGAAGCCGTCCGCGTCGGCGAGTCCGCCGGCCACGACAGCCCGGCAGCCGCCGTCACGCAGTCTGTGCGTTCTCCTGGTGGAGGATCACGACGACACGGCGGAGATGATGGAGATCGTGCTTGCGGCGGAAGGACACCGGGTGGTAAGGGCGGTGGACGTGGCCGGTGCGCTGGAGTTGGCTTCCCGCGAGCCGTTCGACCTGCTCATCAGCGATCTGGGGCTGCCGGACGGCAGCGGCGTGGACCTCATGCGCAAGCTGCGAGCCAGCGGGTGCCTACTACCTGGCATTGCCTTGAGCGGCTTCGGTCAGGAAAAAGATGTTCACCACAGTATGGATGCCGGCTTCGCCACACACATCCTCAAACCGGTCGACGTCGATCGGCTTCTCCAGATCGTCCGGCAGGTGGCGGAAGTTGATTCCGCCCCGAAAGGGCGCGAAAGTCAACAGCCGACGGCGCGAGCGTACGGCGATTGACCTCTGCTGCTGTGGGTCGAGAAGGGTCTGTACGCCGGACGCGATGCCTGTGCTGTGACCGAGTAATGGCAAGAATGATTTGAGGCGGGCAAGATGTCCCCCTGAACCGGCAGCCATCGGTTCAAGACTGATAGCTCACAGCTCACAGCTCATAGCTCACAGCTGACAGCTATTCATTCGCCATCGCCCGCTTCCGGACGGCGTGATAGGCGGTGACGACGGGATTGTTTCGGACGAAGAGCGTTTCGAGGACGCGACGGAACGAGACGAACGTGACGGTTTCGTCCGCGAGCGAGCCGTCAGGGCGGACTTGGCCGGTCTTGCTGAATAGGGGTACCCGCCCCTGACCGGTGTTGGCCCAGTACTCGCTCTCCAGGCCGGCGAGGAAGTCGATGCCGACCTCGTAGTCGAAGTAGCCCTCCGGGTTGCTCCAGCCGATCATGTACACGTTGTAGTAAGCCCCGTGATAGATCATCTGGTGCTGAACGCGCCCGTCAACCGACTTGTCGAACCAACTGTGCATACGCGAGAACTCGAAGCTGGCCAGGTTCAGGTTGGGGAAGATGCGAGCCATCCACAGGGGGGCAGCCCGGCCCGAGACGACGCCGCCGTCGATGATCAGTTCGCCCTTGCCCACCTCGTAGTTGGGTTCGCCCGGGGCAGGCCTGAGCTTTTGGATTGACTCGTCGATGAGCGTCAGCGGGCCGGTCGCGGTCATGCCGGGGAAGGTTCGCCGCAGGTAAGCATCGACGAGGCTGCCGGGGGCGATTCGATCGGCGGTGTACGTCAGGCGATACTGCGGATCGTCGGTGGTGAGGTCGGCGGTGACGCGGCCGTCCACGCAGCCTCCGTCCACCAGGCAGCCGAACTGCAACTCGATGCGACCACGGTCGATGGTCAACTCCTGCCAGCCCGCGTCGGTAGTCGCTCTCATGCCCAGCGGCAGCGGCGTTACAGCGGTCTTTACGTGGGCAGTGACGTTCGCCTTGGTTCGGCGAAGCAGGTCCATGACGAGTTGGACGGGATCCTGGCCGGGCTTTGCAGGCGATGGCGAAGCCTGCTGCTCCGGCGTCTTGAAGCCGGCCATGAACTCATCGACACAGTCCAGCAGATCCTCGATGTACAGTTCGTCACCGCCGATGCCCAGGAGCACGTCGTACTGCCCGGCCTGTGAGGCGAACAGGCCGGAGAACGTTCCCGCCGATCGTCCCCAGCTCCATTGCAAGCGCTCGAGGTTGAGCCCGCGGGTCCCGTCGAGCTGTGCCGATCCGGTCAGTTGGAGCGGCCGTGCTGCCGAGCCAACCCGAACATCATCGAATTCGATGTGCCCGTCGTCGATTTCCACGGAGCGTCCGTCGCTCGCCAGCGCGAACTCCACCTGCGTACGGCCCGACAGCGTCTCGACGGGGGCGGCCGGCACGAGCTTTCGCAACTCCTCCAGACGCGGCAGGTCGGCGGCAACTTGCAGGGCCGTCCGGCCGGCAGCCTGGCCATCGTTGAGGCTCAATGGCAGCTCGCCCCGGGCGGAGATGGTGTTGCCCGCAGCGGACACGGCGACATCGTGCAGCGTGATCGAGAGCGGGTGACCGTTCGCCGGAGGTCTCAACGAAACGACGCACGAGGCGGCCAACGGATAATCCGCCGGCTTTTCGATGAACCATGGGCTGCGATCGTTCCATGCGGTTTTGAACTGCAGTCCGGACGCATCGCACGCACCGCCCAGCGAGATCGAATCGGAGGCGATGCTCGTCTCCAGTCGCCAGTCCAGCCGGCCCGCCAGTTCATGGGCTCGCACATACTCACCAAGGCGTGGGTGCAACGCGTCGAACGATTGGTCGAAGTCGATGCTGCCGGTTAGCTCGATAGTGCCGAGATTGTGGGAAAGATCGAACGCTCGCAGAGCGTCGGGATTTAGCGTGATGCTTCCCTCAACCGTGTCGATGGTGGCGCCGGCCAATCGACCAGTTCCTTTCGTGATGTGGTACGTCCGACGACCGGAACCCGTGGTCTCAGGCACGCTCGTCCAAGCCACTTCGCCCTGCACCGGCACACCCGGCGGTTTGCGCCAGCCGATCCGCCGTATGTCGGCCAGGTCCGCCTGCGTGGCGTCGAAACGGGCGGTGGACGTTGTCCATTCGCCCAAGGCTAACCGGTGCAACTCAACGGTCAGCTTGCCGGCGCCGCGGAGTCCGAGCCGCTCTGCCACGTCGGGGATGGCGGGTAGACAGTCGGCCAGTTCATAAATGTCGGCCCGAGCGGCCAGCATTTCGAAGCGGCTGACCGGCTCTGAAGGATCGGCCTCGCATGTGGTCCATGAAGCGCTGAGCTTGCCCGCGGACGTCGACAGCGTCGCATCCCACGCCGTCTCGAACTGCTGTGACGCATGACGCACGCTGTGGGCTAGATCGATGCTCATTCGTTCGCCCGCGCGCTTGGTGAACCTGCGATCCAAGTCGAGTGCGATGCCGTCCGCGATGACGTGCGCGTTGCTGCGGATGACGGCGTCACCTGGGCGATAGGAAAACTCAGTGCGCAGATCGGCGCGGATACCACCGGCGAGGAAATTCAGGCCGCCGATTTTCAAAGCGCTTGCGGCTGTCGGCATCAGATCGAGCAGGTCCTCGATCGCTGTCACGCGGAGATCGGCTTGCCAGCGGCCGCCCGCAGCGACCAGGGCGAACCCGGTTAGTGTCTCGCGCAGATCGAACTGGTAGTCGAGGCTGCCGTTGCGCGACGCGAGTTCCAGCATGCCTGTCCCATGTCGCAGTTGGAGATTCAACGGATCGATGCGGCCGCGGGCGGTGAAGGGGATTTCTGCGACGGCACGCAGGTTTAGCGGGCGGCCTCGACGCTTGTAAAACCGATCGCCGTAGCGGGCGGCCGATTCGGAAGCCAGGCTGGCTGAGACATGCAGACGCGTACAGGTTTCGCGTGGTTCGAGCGTCACGCTGAACTCCATCGGGCCCGATAGTTCATCCAGCTCGCGGAGCGTGGCCAGCACGGGCAGGAGCTGCCGCAGCTTCCCGACGTCGTTGCATCGCACGTGCAGCTGGCCGGCCAAGGTGGGCAGGATCTCGGCCAGTCGATCGGTGGCGAGGGTCGCGTCCTCGGCCCCGGTTGGATCACCGTAACCGGCAGGCAACACAAGCTCGCCGCTGGCCGACAGTGTGGTATCACCCAGCGTCAACGAGAACCCGGGCTGGCGGATTCGGCCGGTGGTTCGTTCGCGGTGAATCTCCAACTCCAAATGCTTGGCGACGCCCTCGCCGGCGCGAACGACTTCCGTGCCACCGCCGCGGATTGTGCAGTCAGAATCGTTCGCGTCGAGCGTCACGGCCAGGAAATCCTCGCGCAACCCCCGGATGGCGGTGAGCGTGAATTGCGCGCTGCCCTCAATCTCCACACCGGCCAAACGGGCGAAGTGATCGACTTCGGGAATTTCCTGGCGCAAGCCGTGCCAGTCTTTGATCGTGCCGCGCAGATGGAGTTCGGCCGGATGCTCGTCGTTTTCTTCCAGCCGGCAGGCCGGCTCGCCCGGGCTGCCCGCTTCCAGTCGGATCGACGGCGTCTCGCAGGTCAGTTCGTCCATGACGACCAACCCACTATTCGGATTCCACCGTCCGCGGCAGGACAGCTCGGCGTCGGGCACTTGAGCCGGACGGTTGAGGTCGGGCCGCATGATCCGCACGCCGTCCATGGCGATCGTGACCGCGTAATCGATGCCCAGGTCCGGGTGGGTCCGAATGATCACACGGCCGCTGGTGATTCCGTCCACCTGCTCGACCGGCACGTGCGAGATGAGCGGCACTGGCAGGTCGTTCAGGGCCAAGTCGGTCCACTCGGCTTCGAACGTGCCGTTCAGCCGCTCGGTCGCCTTGAGCCGTGGGATGCGGATGTTGGCGTCAAAGTCGAGCCGTCCGGCGGCAGGCTCGTCAGTGTCAGACCGGGGTCGCTGAACGCGCGTGACGCTGGCCAGGTGGAGCAAGCCGCTGGGTGGGTCGAGTTGCAGGTCGAGCCGATCGATGCGGAAGCTTTGGCTGACGCCCGGCGTGAGGACGTGACAGGTCAGCCCGTTCACGGCGTAGTTCAAGCTCGGCAGACGTGGGCTCTGCTGGTCGTTGAACTGGGGCAGCCGCAGGGCGCCCGTCTCGTCGATATGAATCCAGATCTGCGGATCGAAGAACTCCAGCACGCGAACCCGTTTACCGGCCAAGAGCGTGAAGGGCGAGAAGTCGCAGCGGATGCGCCCAATGCGGGCAAAGGCTTCACCGTCGCGGCTCGTGTTGTCCACGACGGTCAGTCCCTCGATGACCACGCCCTCCAGCCAGCCCGCCCGCAGCCGATCGATCTGCACGGGCGTGCCGAGATCGAGCGACAGTTGCGATTGCAACTGCAGCCGGATGTATTCGGTGGGAAGCCACAGGGGCAGCGCCAGGTAGCCCAGTGCGAACGTCAACAGCAGGGCGGCTCCGGCCCGAATGGCCCAGCGCCGCCGGTGCGCGGCGGCAGCGGCTGCCAATGGCGGTGAGAGTGCCGGGGTCATTCTCGTGCCGGGGATTGTAATTGACCGCAGAAGGGCTCTCAACGAGCCGCTGCCGGTGCGGTGCCGTTCTTGTCGGCGGCCCGCGGGGCCGGTATAAGATCGGCATGCTGATCGGCGTGATCTCTGATACGCACGACCGGCTTCCGACGCTCGATCGGGGGCTACAGATTCTCCGCGACCGCGGCGTGCAGGCTGTGCTGCATCCGGGGGACGTGGTGGCACCGTTCGCCGCCAAACGGCTGCTCGCCTGGACGGGGCCGTTGTACATCACGTACGGGAACAATGACGGCGAGCGCAAGGGCCTCAAGTCGGTTCTTCCGCAGATCCAGGACGGGCCTATGTGGGTCGAATTGGGCGGGCGGCGCATCCTCCTGCACCATTTTGTGGACTGGTGTCCGCCGAGCGAGATCGCCCGGGCGGACGCCGTGGTGACCGGCCACACGCATGAGGTGGTGAACGAGACGCGGGACGGCCGGCTGTTCCTGAATCCGGGGGAATGTTGCGGCTGGCTGACCGGACGATGCACGGTGGCGGTTCTCGACACCGACACGCTGACCGCTGAGATCATCGAGGTACCGCAATGACTGCACGACGGGCTTCTGTGGGCATTCTGGCCGCGGCCGTCCTGGCGGGCGGCCTGACGGGCTGCGTTCGCCGGACCGTCACCATTCGCACCGATCCGCAGGGAGCCACCGTGCACCTCAACGACCAGACGATCGGCACCACGCCGGTGTCCACCGACTTCACCTGGTACGGCGACTATGACGTGGTGATCCGCAAGGAAGGCTACCAGACGCTCTCGACGCACGAGCGAATCGACGCGCCTTGGTACGAACTACCCGGCCTCGACTTTATCTCCGAGGTGCTGGTTCCCTGGACCATCCACGACCAGCGGGAATTGACGTACACGCTGGAGCCCGCCAAGCCGGTCGATGCCGAGCAACTGCTCGAGGACGCCAAGCAGATGCGTGACCGCACGCTGTACAGTGAGGACTAGGACGTGGCGGCGAGCGGCCGTCGGCAGCCGTTTCAGTGAGGAGCAGCAGTCGAGGCTGCGTGATCGGACGTCGGCAGCGCCGGTGCTGCTGGGCCACGGCACGCTTCGTCCCGGCCCGTTGTTCGTCCTGCCGCCGCGAGGTGGGGGGAGTGCCTCAAAAAATTCGGTTCGCCGACCCCTTGGCGCCGGACCGGATTCGTGTTCTAATGTGGATCTGTTGCCTGCGGGTGGGCTCGAGCCCGCCGGATGTGCAGGACGATATTCTACCTCAATTAGGATCCCCGGGGCCGTAGCTCAGTTGGGAGAGCGCTTGCATGGCATGCAAGAGGTCGTGAGTTCGAATCTCATCGGCTCCATTAAGGACTTACGAAGAAAATAGAGGTGTCTCACCCGAAACAGTCACCCGAAAAGATTGAGTTTTCCCGTCATCTCCGGCTTCACCCAAACAAGATTGGGGCGAAGCCGATTTTATTTGGGTGAAACAGTTGTGTCAGGTAGTTGAGCGTTCGCTCGCCACGTTAATCTTTTGTAACTTAGAGCTTCCTATAGCTCATAGCTAAGGGCGCACCCATGAGCAATGCGAACACGAAGGTCAGTCCAGCGTTCCAGGCAGTCTTAACCGAAGCGGCCGGACATGCCGAAGCCTGGATGGGGCGGTCCGGGGGCTCGACAGCGCGTGTGCCCTCGACGCCAAGACCAAGGAACTGGCCTACCTGGCCGTACTGGCAGCGATGAGATTGGAAAGCGGCATCCCGTTCCATGTCGGGTTGGCCAAGAAGAGGGGCTTCTCGAGAGGAAGTACTGAGCGCCATCCTGCTCGGCCTGCCCGCGGCGGGCCACGGCGTCGTCCAGTGTCTGCCGGCAGCGCTGGCCGCATACGACGCCGAGGCGTGAGTGTCATTTGGCAGGTTCAGCGGGTGAGCGTGCGACGCACAAGCGTCATTCGCGCCATTCTTCCTGATGGCTTTTTCCTGTTGCTGCTGCTCCGAACCGCGCAGGCCTAAGCTTGAGTGGTGCGTTCAATTCTGAATGCGGAAAGGAGAAGCGGTATGGCGAAGTGGATGTGTGCGACAGTCGTGCTCTGCTCGCTGAGCCTCGTCGGATGTAATCGGCCCCAGGGTGAGCCCGAACGGATGGTGCAGCCGGCCGGGACGTTCGAGTCGGCGCCGGCCAGTCCGCAACCGCGCTCGGCCGTCATCTGGGTGAAGGGCCTCAGTTGCCCGTTGTGCGTGCAGGCGATCAAGAAAGAGTTGCAGGCGGTTCGAGGCGTCGAGCAGATCGACGTGGACTACGAGCATGAACAGGCGACGGTGACACTGGCCTCCGGCAAGCCGCCCACCCGCGAACAACTCGTACAGGCCATCGAGCGAACGGGTTACGTGCTGACCAAGCTCGAGATGCGTTAAGAAAGCTATCGGCAATCAGCTGTCAGCTGTCGGCTATCGGCTTTCAGCTCGCACAGCTGCCGGCGTCGGCTGGCGGCCGAGGGTTGGTTGCGCCATGCGCCGGCTGGTCACACATCTGCCATCCCCGGAAATTGGGGGCGGTCGGCGCCGGTTTGGCGACCGGGGGGCCCCGTCGTATGATAGGCGCTTGTGTTGTCGTCCCCGGGTGGCTCGGCCGGCGGCCCTTGGCTGCGGAGCGGGCGGGGGACGAACGGGGCATGCCATGGCGGCACGAAACGGGGTCGGCCGATCGCACAATCGGGCCGCTCGTCTTGAGTGAGTATTCGATTCCTATGGCTTTCGATCGCAGCTTTATCGGCCCCGGCTCGCTGGCTAATCTCGTGCCGGCGCTCTGGCGTCAGCAGGTGGAAGACTGGCCCCGATTGCGGGAGGCGCTCGACGGGCTCCGTAAAGTGCGCACCCGCAGCTTCCGCCTGGGGCTCTCGACGGTCGTCGTCCAATACAATCCCGGGCGCGAGGCCAGCAGCGCGGCCAAGGTGGACGCGGCCTCACTGGCGGCCCGGCCTTGCTTTCTCTGCAAAGACAATCTGCCCAAGTCGCAGTGTGGGATCGTCTACCGGAAGGACTGGCTGATCCTGTGCAACCCGGCTCCGATCTTCGAGCCCCATTTCACCATCAGTTCGATGACGCACCAGCCGCAATCGGTGCAGGTCGCCGCTCCGGTGATGCTGGACCTGGCTCGCGATCTGGACGGCCACTACACCATTTTCTACAACGGCCCGAGCAGTGGGGCATCGGCGCCCGACCATCTGCACCTGCAGGCCGCGCCGGTGGCGTTGTTACCGCACGAAAAAGAGCTGGTTCGCAACATCTGCTGTGGTCGGACCGCCGAGAGCCCGGGCTGGATCGATTGGGTGCACTGCGAGCCGGTGCGCATCGGTGTCAGCCGGCCCGGCCACCGGTCGGCGATCTTCCTCATGAGCCGGTCTCGGGACGAACTGCTGAGCGCGCTCGAGTGGGTGCTGGAAGTTCTCGCCGAGGTTCGCCCGGCCCGGCCCGAGCCCATGCTCAACCTGTTCGTCGGGTACGCCGACAACTGCTGGACCGTCTGGCTCTACCCGCGGGCGGCTCATCGGCCGAGCTTCTACGGCTTGGGTCCGGACGAATTCCTCATCAGCCCCGGCGCGGTGGACGTCGCGGGTCTGCTCATCCTGCCACGCGGAACCGATTTCGAACGGATCAATGAGGAGATCATCACCCGCGTGTACGAAGAGGTGCTCATGTCGCCCGGCGATCTGCTGCGCGTGCGGTTCAAGCTGGCCCATTCGGAGCGAGTCGGCGGCAACGGCGTGCGGAGGTCGTGTTAGTCGGCAGCTATCAGCTGTGAGCTATGAGCTCTGAGCCGGTGGGCGTTTGCTCGTCGTACTGAGCGGCCGCGTCTCACCAAATGGTGGCGTCGCAATAATGTCACTAAAGAAAGGCTCGCTTATCGCGGCTGACTGGCGGCGGGTTGACTGGCGGCTTCGGTTCGGCGCCGGCCGCCGAGATCGAGCACGGATGGATCGAGCGGCAGGATGTCGGCCGGAGCAGTGGCCGAGCTCGCGGCCTTATCGCCCTGTCTTGTGGCTCGTCTCGCGTCCGTCGGCTCTTCCTGCACGCGAATGTGGAGACGCACGATCTGCCCGGCTCCAAAGCGTCTCACAATGTGGACGATATCGGCCGGGGCGGTCCGAGGTCGCCCCGGCGGCGTGAGTACCGACATTTCCGCGGCCGGCATGTTGGCCCGTAGCACCGTCGGTTGACTCTCGACTGGCAATGCCTGCGGTTCGCCTTCGGCGGCGGCGTCGACGTCGTCATCACGGCTCGTCGCCACGGCCGACTGGTTGAGCCGGGCAAGCATCTCATCGCGAGCCCGCTCGTCGGGCACGACGACGAGCAGGTCGGTGGCTGCCTGTTCGCGGCGCCGCGCCCGTACGGGTTCGGTCGGTGCAACTTCGCCATCACCGGTGGTTGTGGCAACCTGCTGCTCCGGTGCTGACGGAAGAGCCGTGACGTACTCTGGAGTCTCTTCGATCGGAGCGCTGGGGTCTGCGGCCCTCGCCTTTTGAGCGGGGCTCGCCGGTGAGGCGGATCGGGCGACCGGCGATCTTGCGGTTCCGTCGGTGGATTTCAGTTGCCGAATGAGCACGGCACGCGCGGAGAGCTCATCGAGCAGCCATTGCTTGCTGCCTGCGTCGGCCAGCGACACCGTCACGACCCGCGCGTCGGCGTCGGATAGATCGCTCGCGATGTCGGACTGCAGGAGCTGTCCCGGAACAGCAGACATCCCACGTTCGCGGGTCAGGTCGAGGTAGATGCGCTCTCGATCCTGCTCGGTTACGCCGTTCTGCTCGGTCGCACGGTCGGCGACTGTCAGTCCGTCAGCAGCTTCGTGGGGCGACGTGAGGGCAAGAGGCGGCGGAGCGGCCGCCGGCGTACTCGGCGAAGCGGCGGGCGGCTGGAAGGGCACGCCGAACAGACCCACATCCTCCCGACGCTCTTGCGATTGCGCCAAACGGCCGGACTCTTCGGCGTCGGCCGATTCATATTGCCAGCGTGCTGCCCGATCGGTTGCCGACACGGTAGCGCTGTCATCGGCGAGATGACCACCCGATGCATCCGGTGCATTTGACAAAGCCAGCTCGCGATTCTCGCGGAGGGCCTCCGGCTGACTCGAGTTCCACAACAAGTAGCCGCCGAGCGATACGGCCAGGACGATGCTGGCGGCGGCAGCCCAGCGGGTAGCCGACCCGAATGATCCCGTCTGCCGGCGAGTGACGGCGGGCGCCGGCCCCAACAGCGCGTCCCGTTCCATGCGGGCGCGAATGGCCTCCATCATGTCCGCGCTCGCCCGTGCTCGCGGCAAGGCCTGCAGGCCCGACCGCATCGCTTGCAGATCGGCCAACAGGGCACGGGCCGCCGGATCCCGAGACAGCACGGCTTCGACACGGTCGCGCTGCGCGGGCGACAGCTCGTTGTCGAGATAAGCCGACAGATCGGCTTCGAACTGTTCAGGACGCTGTTTCATGATGTCACAGAAGCCACAGAAGCAAGGTCGGCGGCGGTTCTCAGTCCGTCGCTTTGATCTTTTCCCGCAAAGCCATCCGAGCCCGGTGCAGTCGGGACTTCACTGTGCCCACGCTGATCTCCAATATCTCGGCGATCTCCTGATAGTCGAGCGATTCAATGTCTCGCAGGACGATGATGGCCCGATAATCATCATCGAGGCTGTCCAGGCCCCTGAGCAGCCGCTGCTGTAATTCGCGTGCTGCCAGGCGGGCCAGCGGTTCCTCGTCGGCGGGCGTCCGGCCCTCGGCTGCGCCTTCCGGCCATTCGCCATCGCCGTCGTGCAGCGACAAAGTGACTCTCCTGCTCTTGCGTCGATGTGACAACGCTTGGTTCACGGCGATGCGAAACAACCACGTGTAAAAGCTCGCCGCAAACCGGTACGAGCCGATCTTCTGCAGGGCTTGCAGGAACGTCTCCTGGGCCAGATCCTGAGCGTCCTCGAGGTTACCGCACACTCGCCAGCAGATGTTCACGACCCGGTCCTGGTACTTGGCGACGAGCCGGCTGAACGCTCCCATGTCGCCGTCCTGCACCTGGCGCACGGCGGCAGCGTCTTCCAGGGCAATGGGACTGGCGGGCATGGTTGCCGATTTATCTGCCATGTTAGACGCCCGGCGTGCCGGCCGGTTCCCAAGGATCGCATAATCTCATGGACACAAGCGGCTACGCCGATTCCGCGTGGTCTGCGCGAAGACTGCCGCGGTTGCCGTCCGCATCGCCATCATGAGCCGGACCGGTCGCCGGGTCAACCGGCTGAAGTCTCATTCAGCGCGGAAATTCATTCTGACACGCTTCGTGCTTGTGGCACGCTTCATTCGGTCGGCCGACCCTGCGCCAGCGTCGGCAATCTCCCCGGTTCATCTCAGCGGCTCCACCGACCTTATCTTCGTAGGACCGCCCGGTGAAAACGGCCTCCGTCTGCGATAACATGTGCCTCCATTGGCGCGGTCCGACTGGCCGGATCGATCCCCCGTGCCAAGCGCGACGGCCGGGCGAGTCTTTCGGCGTATGGCGGTTTGGCCATCGGCTCAATGGGAAGCAGTCGGGGACGGGTCTGCCTCCATCGGACCTGTGACGGGCCGTGTGGGCGTGAGCCCGCATGGAATCCGCCGGCGTCTATGAAGGCGCCGGCGGATTCTTTGTTTGTAGCTATGAGCTTTGAGCCGGAGGGGGCGGGCATCCTGCTCGCCTGACGCGCGGACTCCTTCGGCCGAACGCGCGCAATCGACTCGGTGCTGTTGTTCCTATGGACGATCGGGCCCGAGACCTCCAGAGGCGGGCGAGACGCCCGCCCCCCGGCTGGGGTTACTGCTCGGTGACGATCAGTTGATATTGGCTCGGCGGGAAGCCGCCGACCAACTCGTTGGTCCTGACATTGTGCACGATGGCGGCCGTGCTTCTGAACGACAGCGTCGAGAAGCCGGGAGAGGTCGGCGTCAACAGCTGCGCGACCGTCTGTTCAGGGCCGTTCTGGAAATTCGTGACCACAATTTGCACTTGGCCGACCGGAGGTGTGGTCCTGACGATGATGGTGATCAGCCGCCCGACGGCGCTGGGCGTAAAAGTTGCGTTCGGTGCACTGGGAGCGTTGGGCAGGTTGACCAGCACCGTTCCGCTTTCGCAGGCATCGCCGATGCCGTTCTGGTTGGTATCCGCCTGATTGGGGTTGGCGACGGTGGGACAGTTGTCGCAAACGTCTCCAACACCGTCGCCGTCGGTATCCTGCTGGTTGGCGTTGGCGACGGTAGGGCAATTGTCGCAGGCGTTGCCGCGGCCATCGCCGTCCGTGTCCAGCTGATTCGCGTTGGCGACATTGGGACAGTTGTCCGTGGCGTCAGGGACTCCGTCGCCGTCCGTGTCGGTTCCCGTGACGGCGTCGCAGGCGTCGCCGATGCCGTCGTTGTCGGCGTCGGCTTGCGTCGGGTTAAAGACGGTGGGGCAATTGTCGCAGGCGTTACCGACATCGTCGCCGTCAGCGTCGGTTTGTGTGGGATTGGCCACGGTGGGGCAGTTGTCGAGGGCGTCGACGACGCCGTCGCCGTCGGTGTCGATCAGGTCGGGATCGCACGCGTCGCCCACGCCATCGTTGTCGGCGTCAGCCTGGTTGGGATTGGCGACCGTGGGGCAGTTGTCGAGCGAGTCCATGATGCCGTCGTTGTCGGTGTCCACGAAGTCTGAATCGCAGGCGTCGCCGATGCCGTCGTTGTCGATGTCGGCCTGCGTCGGATTGGCCACACTGGGGCAGTTGTCCAGGGCGTCCACGTATCCGTCGCCGTCGGAATCGATCAGGTCGGGGTCGCAAGCGTCGCCCAACCCGTCATTGTCCGAATCCACCTGGTTGGGGTTGAAAGCGGCCGGGCAGTTGTCGGCGGCGTCCACGATGCCGTCCGCGTCGCTGTCCAGCGTCTCGGGATCGCATGCATCGCCCAGTCCGTTGCCGTTCACGTCAGCCTGGTCGGGATTGGGGGCCAGCGGGCAGTTGTCGATGGAGTTGGGCACGCCGTCGCCGTCGGAATCGTCGGCGGGAGGACACCCAATGACCAAAACCAGGAATGCCGCGCAAGAAAGAAGACAAAACGCCGGCCGCAGCGCCAACCTCGGCAGGTGCATGGTCGTAAATTCCTTTCGGGAGACAGAGTTGGAGCCAGCCGCCCCGGTGACCGCGACAGCGGCGGAGGGCCCCTCAATTTTCATGGTAGCGATGGCGGGGCGCGTCCGCCACCCGCTGGCCTGTCACCCGGCGACCGCCACTCGGCGGTCTGTCTTTCGGTGGCCGGAGGCCCGGGCAGTTCCGGCGCGGGGCGGAATGGGTTACAATGCCCACGTGTGCTCTCTCCGCCTCGGCCCGACCGCGGGTCTTGCAGACCTCAGCACGCCCGGATTGGACCCTAGCGTAATCCACTGTGGGGCTGCCGATCGGCCCGCGGGAGAGCCCGCCACAAGCGAGGATTCATAGAGTGTTCTGCACCATTGACGAAGCGCTGTCCGAACTTCGCGCCGGCCGGTTCGTCGTCCTCGTCGACGACGAACGCCGGGAGAACGAGGGCGACCTGATCTGCGCCGCCGAATTCATCACGCCGGAGATGGTCAACTTCATGCTGACCGTCGCGCGGGGCGTTCTGTGCGTGGCCATGCCGCGGCAGATATGCCGGCACCTCGAGTTGCACTCGCAGACGCACGAGAACACGGCTCAACTGGGGACGGCGTTCACGGTAACCATCGACGCCGCGCCGCAGTTCGGCGTGACCACGGGCGTGTCCGCGTTCGATCGGGCGACCACCATTCGCCGCCTGGCCGATCCCATGGCCCAGCCGGACGACTTCCTGCGTCCGGGCCATGTGAACCCGCTGATGGCCCGCGATGGAGGCGTGCTCGTGCGGGCGGGGCAGACCGAAGGGACGGTGGACCTGCTGCGGCTGGCCGGGCTGCGGCCGGTGGGGGCGCTCATCGAGATCATGAATGAGGACGGCACGATGGCTCGCGTGCCCGATCTGGAACGGTTCTGCGCCAAGCACCAGATCAAGATGTGCACGATCGCCTCGCTCATCGAGTACCGCGAGCAGCGCGAGTCGCTCGTGGAGCGGGTGGGGACGGTTCAGCTGCCGACGGAGTTCGGCCCGTTCACCATGCACGCGTACAAGTCGCTGGTTGAGCCCGACCTGCACCTGGCGCTGTGTTGCGGCGGTGTGGGCGAGCGACAGCCCAACGGCCAGCCCATCGTGCACGAAGAGCCGGTCCTCGTGCGGGTGCACTCGGAGTGCATTACGGGCGATCTGTTCGGTTCGATGCGTTGCGACTGCGGCAGCCAGTTGCACACGGCCATGCGACTCGTTCAGCAAGCGGGCAAGGGGGCCATCGTCTACCTCCGCCAGGAAGGGCGCGGCATCGGGCTGCACAACAAGATCAAGGCTTACCTGCTTCAGGACCAGGGGCTGGACACGGTGGAGGCGAACGAGAAGCTCGGTTTTCCGCCCGACAAGCGGGATTACGGCATCGGGGCGCAGATTCTCCGCGACCTGGGGCTGCGACGGCTGGAGATCCTGACCAACAATCCCAAGAAGGTGCATCGACTCTCGTTGTACGGGATCGAAATCGTCAAACAGGTGCCCATCAAAATTCCGCCGAACGAGGTGAATCGGCGCTATCTCCAGACCAAGAAGGAGAAGATGGGGCATTTGTTGGATTGAAGCTGTCAGCTATCAGCTATCAGCTATCAGCTATGAGCTCTCAGCTGTCAGCCATCGGATCTCAGCCACTCGCCGGATGGTGCGTGTTTCGTGTACGATCGAGTTCGTTTTAATTGCGCACGCCATAAATTCTCGGATGTGCGTCCAATGTCTGGCTCATAGCTCACAGCTCATAGCTCATCAATGAACGAACCGGTCGCTCGAATACTGGACGCCAATTTCAACCGGGCTCGCGAGGCGTTGCGAGTCATCGAAGACTACGCGCGGTTTGTCCAGGACGATCCGGTCGGATGTGAGCGAGTCAAGCACCTGCGGCACGATCTGGCCGGATGTATCCGCCGGTTGGCGGGAAGCGTCCACGCGGCCTGGGGTGATGCATCCGCGGAGCGACTGGCTGACGCGCTCCTGGCCGCCCGCGACACGCCGGGGGACGTGGGCACGCACATTGTCACGGAGTCCGAGCAGCATCGCGCCGATGCTCGCGACGTCTGCGTCGCGGCCTTGAAGCGGTTGCCCGAAGCGCTGCGAACGCTGGAGGAATACGGCAAGACGCTCGACGCTGCCGTGGCGGCCGAGATCGAGGCGTTGCGATACCGGGCGTACGATCTCGAGCAGCGGATGATGATGCGAGGCGATCGATCGGCCCGCTTTGCCCGTGTGCAACTTTACGTTCTGGTGACCGAGTCGCTGTGTCGGGACGATTGGCTGTCCGTGGCGCGCGCGGCTATTGCCGGCGGCGCGGACTGTCTGCAGTTGCGCGAAAAGAACCTCGACGACGGCGAGTTGCTGAGTCGCGCCCGCCGGCTGCGCGAGCTGTGCCGCGAGCACGATGTGCTGTTCATCGTGAACGATCGGCCGGACATCGCCCGTCTCGCCGATGCCGACGGCGTCCACTTGGGCCAGACCGATATGCCCATGGTCGATGCCCGGCGGATTCTGGGGCCGGATCGGCTCATCGGCGTCAGCACGCACAACCGCGAGCAGTTCGACGCCGCGGTGGCCTCGGGGCCGGACTACATCGCGGTCGGCCCGATGTTTCAATCATCCACCAAACCGCAGGACCATGTGCCCGGCCCCGATTTGGCGGCTTACGCTACCGCGCGGACCGGGATTCCGATTGTTCCCATCGGCGGGATTGTTCCCGAAAACGCCGGTATACTGTATCAGGCCGGCTGCCGCTGCGTGTGCGTGTGTTCGGCGGTGATCTCGGCCGACGACGTGGAGAAGGCGGCCCGGCAATTCAAGACTTCCGTGCCGCGATAGGTCGCACATCATGAGCATGACTTGGGAAGAGCTCGAGCGACTTCGTCCCACGGACGAGTGGCGCTATCCGCTGCCCCCTACGTGCCGGAAGTGCGCCTACAACCTGACCGGTCTTTCCGAGCAGCGCTGCCCCGAGTGCGGGACACCATTCACCTGGCGCGAGGTTCGGCAGCGCGTGCGGCGTATTTGGGGCATGACGCTGCGGCTTCGTCACGCCAACCAGGATGCCATGACCGGGTTGATCATCGCCTTGTCGAGCTGGTTTGCCCTGGGCTTCGCCAAACTGGTCGGCAGTACGTACCTCACGGGTTTCGTCTGGATCCTGGTCATGATCGCCGCGCTCATGGCCCTCGTGCTCGGCTCGCAGGTGCTCAACGTCCGGCGCATTCCTTCCTGGGCGCGTTCATTCATGGGCGATCCACCGCCGAACATCGCGTTGGGCCTGCTGACCATGTTCCTGGCTCTCACGCTGTTTTTCGTCCCGCTGATTCTCTTTTGAATGCGGTCCCGTGGCACACATGGCCCGGCCTGACCGACGGATGTGCCGTCTCATCGCAGATGGCCCGATTTCGACCGGTTTGCTTGGCCCTGTACAGGCACTTGTCGGCCCGGGCGATCAAGTCTGCAGGCTCGAGCTCCGGACAAGCCGGGTCGAGTACGGCGCCGCCGATGCTCACGGTGATGCGGATCTGTTGATCGTGGCAGAAAATGCGACTCTGCTGGATTTCAAGGCGGATTTGCTCGGCGAGGCAGCGTAGTTCGTCGGGGGCAGGATCGACCACAACGACGGCGAATTCCTCGCCGCCGTAGCGAGCGGCCAGGCGCCGCGTGTCATTCAGGCGCTGAAGGTATTCACCCACGCATCGCAATGCGGCATCGCCGGCCTGGTGCCCGAACGTGTCGTTGAGCTTCTTGAACCGATCAATGTCGAGCAGCAGCATGCCGATCGCATGTCCGTGAGCCCGGGCCGTGGTGCAGACCTTGGCCAGATGCTCTTCAAAGGCGATGCGATTGGCGATGCCGGTGAGGCCGTCAGTAGTGGCCTTGCGGGCGAGCGTCCGATTCTGCGTATGGAGTTCCTGTTCGCGGGCAGCCAGATGGGCCCGCTCCAACTCCGCGGCCATGGTGAGCCTGGCCAATTGCACGACGGCTTCGGCCTGGATTTCCTTGTACGAGCGCGCCGCGCCGATGTCGATCGCCCACTTGGAAGCGGTTTCCTGGACCTGCACCTGCAGGTCTTTGAGGACCTGTTCCAAATCGTCCTCGGAGATGGGCAGGAGCCGGGGAACGTGCGTGCGAACGTCGTCCAGGCGAGCCGGTCCGTCGGCCGCGCAGAACAGATCGGCGATGAGCGCGGCCGCCGCGACCGCCCGGTCGAGTTCGTCGGCCGGCGAATCGGGCCGGTACAACTGTCGGGGATCCTGGTGGTGATGCGTGATGGCACGGACGAGTTCCGCGGGCAATCCCCAGGCGTCAAGCAGTTGACCGGAAAACTCGGCATGGGTAGCGCCCAGATGCCGTTGCTCCAACACCTGAATGGGTTCGAGGCTGGATTGATGATCGGCCAGAACTTGGCGATAGGTGGCCTTGTCGGCATGGAACGCGGCGAGCATGCCAATGTCGCTGAGCAGAGCTCCGATGAAGATCTCCTCGGCGCGCGGCGATCGGACGTGGCCGGCGAGCACGCGGCCGGCCACAGCGCTGGTCAGCGATCGCCGCCAGAACGACTGATAATCAAACCCGCCGGGCCGGTCGTCCTGGACCGCCTCGACGAGCGAGAACGTGAGGGCCATCACTTTCACCGTTCGCAGGCCGAGGATGACGATGGCCTGATGCACGGAGGAGACCTGGCGGGCCATACCAAACAGCGCGGAGTTGGCGACCTTCAGGATCTTGCTCGTGAGGGCGGGGTCGTGCTCGATCACGCGGGCGATATCGCTCACTGAGGCCGTCTCGCTACGGGTGAGCTCCAGGATCTCGACGGCAACCCCCGGGAGTGACGGCAGCGTTTCCGCCGCGCGGACCTTGTCGACCATGGTAACGCTCATGTCTTGCCAACCTCTTTCCCGACCGCACGACGTACGACCGTCCATGCCTTGAGCGAGGCGGGTCGTCGCGGTCTGACTGGGGCGATATGCAATGCCCCGGAAAGTCCGGATCGCGGAAGCGCTGTTGGTGAAAATTTCACCAACTGTACGATCGGTTGGGCCTGGGTGCTTCTGGAGTTGGGCGATTTTTTTCAACATCAGTTCAAATCCGGGGTAATTTTCCCCGCCAATCCGGAGATAATTTTCTAACGTAAACAATTGTGCCGTGTCTATTACTTCGGATGGGTAATGGAGCCGGGCTGTCAACCCGGCGGAATCGAGCCCTGGCTGGAAAGTGCTGCCCGGCGGTCATCGGGCAGCCGAGGGGACAGTCAAGGAGGATCGCCATGATGGCCAGACTGCTGACGTTGGCACTCGTGGGGGCGGTCGTGACCGGCTTGCACGTGGGATGCAGTCGATCGGCCGGCCGACAGGGGGGCGATGCGGCGCGAGCAGACTCGCCGAACCTGAACGAAGAGCAGTATTACGAGCAGCGCTTCTCGACAACCGAGTACAACTACGAACCGTTCCTGGCTGAGTACTACCGGGACGGCGCGTGATTCATCCGTTGATCTCCATGCACAGGTGTCATAGACTGAGCGGCGTATTTTAGGCCTCACAGATGCCGGGCTTTCCGACCGGCGGCAACGGGGGTTGCAAGGAGAAAAGGAGAAGAGGATGAGAGCCGCCGGTTTTCTCGCCTTGGCTGGAAGCGCGATCGCGGCGTCGTTGGTCAGTGGTTGTGCGACGACCGAGGTCCGCACCGGTTCCAGCGATCAGGCGATGAAGCTGGCGTGTCGTCTCGCCAATTACGCCCCTAATGAGGAGGCGGGCTGGGCCCACCTGCAGTCTCTCGGGATTCGATACGTGTTCATCAATGTGCCCTCGCCCGAGACGGTTCAGGCCGTCCAGGCCAAGCTTCGCGCGCATCAGCTCACCCCGCTGGTCATGCGGGGGACGGCCGACTTCTCGAAAGACTCGGCGGTCGAGGAACTGGCGGCGCAGACGGCGATCTGCCGGGACATGGGCGTCAAGTATTTGTTCCTGTCGGTCAAGCACCACGGTGCGCCCAAAGCCGACGTTTACCGGCGGCTGCGTGAGGCCGGCGACGCCGCGGCCCGAAACGGCGTGATCATCTCGTTGGAAACGCATCCGGAATTCGGCACCAACGGCGACGTACACGTCGAGACCATGCGGCAGGTGAATCATCCCAATATCCGCGTCAACTTCGACACCGGCAACATCACGTTTTACAACCGGGGTACGACGGCAGTGGCGGAGCTCGAAAAGTGCGTCGACTACGTCGCCACGGTCGAAGTCAAGGACCACAACGGCGAGTTCGAAGCATGGGTTTTTCCACCGCTGGGTGAGGGCAAGGTGGATTTGCCGGGCGTGATTCGGCTGCTGCAGGAAAGGGGCTATCGCGGTCCGGTCACCATGGAGATCGAGGGCGTCAAAGGGGTGCAGCGCTCGGAGGCGCAGATCAAGGCGGATATCGAAAAGTCCACCGCATACATGCGGTCGATCGGGCAGTTCGAATAGAGCCTTTGCCTGTTGGTGGCCGCGGTGGATTGATCGTGTTTCTCAGGCTCGCGTGGATCTCGCCTTCCCGGAAACGCGAACCGCGTTTGTTCGCTTGGTCGGTTGTTTCAGCATCATGGACCCGTGTCGGGCGAAACGTCCGGCATTCTTCGAGAGAGAGGTTGCGCATATGTCTGACCACACGAGTATTTCCCGTCGGCGTTTTCTGGGCACGGGAGTGGCCGCCGGTTCGGCGGTGCTCATGGCGTCGCAGCATGTACGGGCGGCTGACAGCCTCGATGACATCCGGTGCGGGTTCATCGGCGTCGGCGGCCGCGGCTTCGGCGTGCTCAACGCGATTCACAAGTCGCCGGGCGTGCGCGTGACCGCGCTGTGCGACATCAACCGGAGCAACCTCGAGCGGGCCGCCAAAGCGGTGAGCGACGACAAGCCCCGGTTGTTCGAGAACTATCGGGAACTGATCGACTTCAAGGAGCTCGACGCGGTGTTCATCGCCACGCCGTGCAACCTGCACGCCGAGATGGGTATCGCGGTGTTGGAGTCGGGCCGTCACTGTTATCTGGAAAAGCCCATGGCCATCACCATGGCCGAGCTCAACGCCATCTACGCGGCCACGCAGAAGGCCAAGGGCATCTTCCAGATCGGCACGCAGTTGCGATACGGCAGCCCGTGGCGGCCCGCCATCGAGACCATCACCTCGGGCAAGCTCGGCAAGCCCATCATGATCCGGGCCTACCGCAACAATGCCGGTGACTTCCCGCGGAACGGCTGGTTCGAAGATCCTGTGCAGTCGGGCGACGTCATGCTCGAGCAGGCCGTGCACGAGTTCGACATCTTCAACGCCGTGTTGGGCGGCGTGCCCAAGCGGGCGGCGGCGTTCGGCGGCCAGGCCATGCGGGCGAGCAAGGCTCCCATGCATGACTTCTTCACGCTGTCGCTCGACTACGGCGACAAGAAGGTGGTGGGCTACACGCACTCGTGGATCGCCGTGCCCAACATCGGCTGCGACGGCTTCAACGAGTTTGTCTATTGCACAAACGGCGCGGTGGACATCCACGGGGGCAAGATCTATCACCGCCAGTCGAAGGACAACAAGGAAGACGTCAGCCCCGAGCCCAAGGGCGATACCACGCAACTGGCGGTGGACGACTTCTTCCGCTGCTGCCGGTCGGGTTCAAAGCCGCTGGCCAACGCCGACAGTGGTCGCGCCGCGGTGATCGTGGGCCTCATGTGCCGCAAGGCGCTGGCCGAGGGCCGCGTGGTGACGCTCGAAGAAGTTCTCGCGGAAGGCTGATCCCGCGACAGGCCGTTCACTGGGTCAACATAACGAGCCCGAACCGCACGAGGTATTCTCTCGCGAGCTTCGGGCTCGTCTCGCGCTTCCGCATGCTTGTGGGGCATCCCCTGCAGGCTGAACGCTTGCGTCGCACGTATGTGTCTGTGTCAGGCCGTGCCGCTCACCAGCAATGGAGCCGGCTTGAACCCTTTGCAGCCACTGATCGGTGTTACTCTCAGCGACAGCGACGCGTGTTGAGGATGGTCGCAGTCCACGACCAGATCCTCCGGCGCCTGATACGACCGTTGAATGTCCTCAATGACCTGCTGAAGCTGCCCGTTGTGATCCTTGAAGAACGAACACAGCCCGCACTGACCTTCGTGAATTCGTTGCATATCGACTACTCCTTACACGTGATGGCGCGGGCCGCGTTCCGGTTGACGCGACTCGCCCGTTCTGGAAAGAGTCTTGTCGGCTGACGATTGGGTTTCCACCGTGTCTGGTGGCTTCAACTCGGACGGGCGTACGTTTCAGGTCTGACCCCAGCGAGCCTGCCGGCAGAAAGCCCGGCCGCCTTCACCGCTTGCGCGGTCAACGGGGGACGGCTCGGCGTTTGATCTTCCACGTGGAATCGAGTCGCCGGCCCCGGTGCGGAAGGAGCGACGGGAGGGTGGACCGGGCGTGAGAGAGGTCCCGGCCGAGCGGACGGGCTCCTGTTGGCGGCCAGCGATTGTCTGTTTTTTGGGCAGTCGACCGCGCACGCCCGGCGGGTCTTTCGCGATTGAGGGTTCTACTGTATCCTTTTGTGTATCAAGGCTCTGCGAATCGGGTCGCCGTCGCGGACGGGGCCGAGGAGGGGGCCGGGCCGGCCGAAAGGACGCGCATTAGGCAGGGCCGACCGATTTTTGACTTGCCAACGAATATTAGTTTTCATAATATACGCGGACACCTTGTGCCACGTACGCTTATCCTCCCGGGCGGGAGGGGACGGCGGACGCTGGCGAAAAAACCGTGGCGAGCCTGCGGATGGTTCTCCATCCGGCCCGGTGCAAGGCGATGGCTATTCGAAGGGAGTCGGGCAACCGATGAGTGGTAGTGCAACAAGACTGCAGGCAATCGCAGCGGTAACGAATTACAAGCCCATCACGCCGCCTTTGAATTTCGCCGAGACCAAACCCGGCGAACTCTTCGGTACCAACGTCTTCGGCTTGTCGGAGATGAAGAAGCGGCTGCCGAAGAACGTCGTGAAGTCGCTGCAGAAGACCATCGAGAGCGGCGAGAAGCTCGATCCGTCGATCGCGGACGCGGTGGCCGCGGCCATGCGCGACTGGGCGATCGAGAAGGGGGCCACGCACTACGCGCACGTGTTCTATCCGCTCACCGGTTTGACCGCCGAAAAGCACGATTGCTTCCTGACGCCGGACGGCAACGGCGGCGCGATCGCCGAGTTCACCGGCAAGGCCCTCATCCAGGGCGAGCCGGATGCGTCGAGCTTCCCGTCGGGCGGTATCCGGGCCACGTTCGAAGCCCGCGGCTACACCGCCTGGGACGTGACCAGCCCGGCGTATATTCTCGAGAATCCCAACGGCACGACGTTGTGCATTCCCACGGCGTTCGTGTCGTTCACGGGCGAGGCACTCGACAAGAAAACCCCCGTGCTGCGGTCCATCCAGGCGTTGAATCGCCAGGCGCAGCGGATCCTGAAGCTCTTCGGCCACACCGACGGGGCGATGGTCATGAGCACGGCCGGTCCGGAGCAGGAGTACTTCCTGATCGACCGCAACTTCTTCTTCGCCCGACCCGATCTGATCAACGCCGGACGTACGCTGTTCGGCTGCCGGCCACCCAAGGGCCAGGAGTTCGAAGATCACTACTTCGGCGCCATTCCCGAGCGGGTGCTGGCGTTCATGCTGGAATGTGAGCGCGAGCTGTTCAAGCTCGGCGTGCCGATCAAGACCCGCCATAACGAGGTGGCGCCGGCTCAGTACGAGATCGCGCCGTCGTTCGAGTTCGCCAACGTGGCCACCGATCATCAGCAGTTGATCATGCTGACGCTCAAGCGGGTGGCGGAAAAGTATGGTATGGCCTGCCTGCTGCACGAAAAGCCGTTCGCCGGCATCAACGGGTCGGGCAAGCATCTGAACTGGTCGCTGGGCAGCGCCACGCAGGGCAACCTGCTGGATCCCGGTGACACGCCCCACGCCAACGCCCAGTTCCTGGTCTTCTGTGCCGCGGTCATTCGGGCCGTTCACAAGCACGCCAAGCTGTTGCGGGCCGTCGTGGCCAGCGCCGGCAACGATCACCGGCTGGGGGCCAACGAAGCGCCGCCGGCGATCATCTCCATCTTCCTGGGCGAGCAGTTGACCGACGTCTTCGACCAGATCAAGAAGGGCGATCTGAAGTCGTCCAAGAAGAAGGACGTGCTCACGGTGGGTGTGGATGTCCTGCCGCCGCTGCCCAAGGACACCGGGGACCGCAACCGCACGAGCCCGTTCGCGTTCACGGGCAACCGCTTCGAGTTCCGGGCGGTGGGCTCGAGCCAGTCGATCGCCGGACCGCTGGTGGCGTTGAACACCATCGTGGCCGACTCGCTCGACTACATCGCCACGCGATTGGAGGCCGAGACGCAGGGCGATCCGTCGAAGCTGCACGCGGCCGTGCAGAAGATCCTGAAGGAGATCATCACCGAGCACGACGCGATCATCTTCAACGGCGACAACTACTCGGCAGAGTGGCACAAGGAAGCCGAGCGACGCGGTCTGCCCAACCTGCGGACGACGGTGGACGCGCTGCCGGCGCTGCTCGACGAGGAAGTGGCCGCCATGTTCGAGCGGCACAAGGTGCTGTCGCGACGTGAGCTGCACAGCCGCTACGAGATTTACCTCGAGCAGTACTGCAAGACCGTCATGCTCGAAGCCAACCTCATGCTCAAGCTCGGGCGGACGCAGATCTTCCCGGCGGCGATTCGTTACCAGAGCGAGTTGGCGACGACTTGCGCGAATCTCAAGGCGGTCGGGTACACGTTCGACACGAACACACTGGACAAGATGACCGCGCTGGTCAAGGAGCTGCAGGACAGCCTGGCCGAGCTCGAAGAGCTGATGCGGCACGAAGCGTCCTCGAAGGAAGAGGAAGCCAAACACATTTGTACGAAGCTGCTGCCCAAGATGGTGGAGATCCGCAAAGTGGCGGACACGCTGGAGAGCATGGTGGCCGACGACCTGTGGCCGCTGCCGACGTATCAGGAAATGCTGTTCATCAAGTGACCAGCCCTGCTCGGGCGCACACGCAGAGTCTCAGAGCGAGCGGCGGGATCTCCTCTCGTCGCTCGCTCTTTTCGATGCGCCGACGCGCTGCAGATACGACCGGTGCAGCATCACGCCCGGGTGAGCATATCCAGCTCGACGGGAATGACGATGGTGTCGCCGCTGGGCAACCGCACGCGGACTTTGGTCCGGCCGGCCTTGCGGAGTCGCTCCCGCTCGGTTTCTTTGGCCACGTGGACGATTTCGGCCGTCAGCTTGGGATCAGCTTTGAAGAACCGTTCTCGGATGACGTTCTTGACGTGCTTGGAGACCCGGCCCCGGTCGTCGTCGCACTCGCACCAAGGCGGGACGGGCATGGGGGCCACCAATTTGACCTTGACTCCGACGGTGAGTGCTTGCTTCATGGCTTGTTCCGAGATGTGAACGAGGAAAAAGGAGTGAATAACTCGCGCCCGATGCTTGGGGCCGAGGACCAGTGCGCGAGAAGCGGCCGCGCGGAACAGTCGTGTTCGACGGCAGGCCTGTGGAATCGGACCGACGTGTGTGGATGACCAGGAACGTTGTCACGCTCTTGACCTCCGGGGCCATTGTATCGCAGGGCTAGGCGCAGGCAAGCAAAATCCGGCTGCCGCCCGAGCAACTAGGTGTGTGCTACGGCGGGAAGGGGGCGGCGATCGCGTGGGATGGCTAACCGTCGATGGTCGCCGGCTCGCGAGGCGTGCCGAGCTTGACGAAGACGTCGTCGTACTGCCCCTGGAGGTATTCGCGCCGGCCGCCGCCGGCGATGTGGTCCCAGGGGAGGATCTCGGTGTAACTGCGTTCGCGATGGGCGTAGAAGGCCGGGTCGATGCCGGTCTGCTCGAACGCACGCTGCCAGATGTCGTAGTTGAACGCCTCGTCCCACCCGTCCATCCGCGCGCCGAGGCGATAGGCGGCCTCGATGGCGGCACCGAGCCGGCGATCGCCGCGGGCGAACACGCCTTCGAGGATGCTGCGGTGCGGGCGATGCGTCTTGATGCGCACGGCCGTGCGGTATCGGCTGGAGATCTGCCGCAGGAGCGAGCGAGCCTCCTCGAAGTATTCCACGGTCTTCTGGGCGGCCCACTGGAAGGGTGTGTGTGCCTTGGGTACCAGCCAACCCACACTGGCGTTGACGCTGGCCGGGCCGCCGCGGATGCCGCGCTTGGCCTCGCTGACCTGCCGGGCGAGCTCGAAGATCGCTTCGATGTCCTCTCGCCGTTCGCCGGGGAAGCCGCACATGAAATAGAGCTTGACCGAATTGTAACCGGCCTCGTAGGCGGCTCGCATGCCGTCGAGCAGATTGCCGTCGGTGACTTTCTTGCGGATGGCGGCTCGCAAGTCGTCGGCCGCCGCCTCGACGGCCACGGTCAGGCCGCTCTTGCGGACGGAACTGACCAGCCAGGGGATGTTGGCGAGCATCTTGTCCACGCGCAACGACGGCACGGACAGGTTCACGTGTCGGCTGTCGAATCGCTCCTGCATGCGCTCGGCCAGCACGCGCAGATGCGGATAGTCGGCGGTGGAGAGGCTCAGTAGGCCGATTTCCTCGTGCCCCGTCGCACGCCAGGCTTCCTCGGCGATCTCGAGAATGCGATCCACGCTGCGCAGTCCGAGCGGCCGCTTGGTGTAACCCGCGTGGCAGAACCGGCAGCGCTGCGGGCAGCCGCGCATCACCTCGATGCTGATGCGATCGTGCACGATCTGCGTGAACGGCACGAGCGGCCGCGTGGGGAACGCAACGGTTTCGAAGTCGGGTGTCTGACAGCGCTCGATGTGCATTCGCGGCACGAACCCGGCGGGGCAGGCGCTGCTCGGTGTGACCGAGGCGATGCGGCCGTCGGCGTGGTAGTCGAAGGCGTACAGCGAAGGGGCGTAGATCCACTCGAACCGCCGGGCGGCTTCGAGAATCATGTCGCGCCGCGACGCACCCTGTCGCTTCATCTCGCGAACGAGTTCGACGAGGGCGGTCATGCTGTGCTCGCCGTCGCCGATGACCACCAGATCGAGAAAGTCGGCCAGCGGTTCGGGGTTGTCGGCCTGGGGGCCGCCGCCGACGATCAGCGGGTGAGCGTCGGAGCGCTCGTCGCCGCGCAGCGGGATGCCGGCCAGGTCGAGCATCATGAGGACGTTGGAAAAGCCCATCTCGTACTGCAGCGAGATGGCGAAAATGTCGGCGTCGGCGACCGGCTGGCGGGTATCCCACGTGAACAGGGGCAATTGCCGTTGCCGCATGATCTGCTCGGCGTCGAGCCAGGGGGCGTACACGCGCTCGGCGCAGACGCCCGGAATGTGGTTGCAGATCCAGTAGATGATCTGGCAGCCCAGGTGGCTCATGCCGATGGCGTACGTGTCGGGGAAGCCGATGGCGACTTTCACCTCGGCTTGCTGCCAGTCGCCGGGGCGCACGAGTTGGTTCCACTCGCCGCCGATGTACTGGCCCGGCTGCTTGACGTACGGCAAGAGTTCTTCACTGACCCGCTCACGAAGCGTCATGCGTCATCCTGTCAAAAAAGGAGATGGCCGAACACCTCCGATTATAAGGGCACGTCGGACCCGGCCCAATCGAGTACGGCTGAATTCGCCGGGGAGCGGATAGCGCAGTGAGACGGTCGGGATCGGCGGCGGGGAGAAGGACTATCGCTGGCGGTAGACAATGCGACCGCGAGTCAGGTCGTAGGGCGAGACCTCGACGGTCACGGTATCGCCGGGGACGATGCGGATGAAGTTCTTCCGCATTCGCCCCGAGATGTGGGCGAGGATTTCGTGCTTGGTTCCGCCCGCATCGGCTTCGACGATGAACTGCGCGTTGGGCAGAGCCTTGAGTACTTTCGCGTCAAACTGAATACTATCCGACTGGGCCACAGACGAGTCCTTAAAAGACCAACGGTTCCGGCTCGCATCCCTCGCGAGCCCGGGTGACCGCTTTCGGCACATTACAGAGAGATCTATTATGATCGTAGCGGGCGCGGAACGCAACAATACCCGTGCGCCCGGAGCGATCCGGGGGCTCGGGGGGCTTTCCGCCGCGGATCGAGGGAACGGACGCATGGACGCACGGACGGCGGCATTACGAGCGCTGGGAGATTTGCGCGAGGGCAGGCAGACGGCTCGCCACGCCATCGAGGCGGTGGTGGGGCGGTACGGCCTGGCCGACCGGGACCGATCGCTGGCCATGGAGCTGGTGACGGGCGTCGTCCGGCACCGGCTGACGCTCTCGACGGTGCTGGCGCATTTCACAAATCACCGATGGAAGCACGTTTCCCGCCGCCTGCAGCAGACCCTCATGCTGGGGGCCTACCAGCTCATCTGGCTCGACTCGGTCCCCGCGTTCGCGGCCGTCAACGAAGCGGTCAACCAGGCCAAGGCCGAGGGGGGCCGGGGGGCCGGCCAGTTCGTCAACGCGGTTCTGCGGCAGTTGGAGCGGCGAATCGAGCACCGGCGGGTGCCCGTGTCGCAGGCGGACCCCGTTCGCGCGATCCTGGTGGATCGGACGACCTGCTGCCAGCTGGCGGATCCCGTCTTTGCGGACCCGCTCCGGCAGCCCATCGACCACCTATCGCAGACGACGTCGCATCCGGCCTGGCTCGTGTCCCGCTGGATGGATGCCTTCGGCTCGGAGCGGACCGGGGCGATCTGCCGGGCGGGCATGCTGCGGCCGCCGATCTTTCTGCGGCCCAACCGGCTGCGGACGGACGCGGCGACGATGGTCGAGCAGCTTGCCGAGGCGGGCTTCCAGCCGCAGTTGGCGGCGGGAGGCGAAGCGATCCTGGTCCAGCAGACGGCCGCCCTCCCGGGCTCGCCGCTGCTGAGAGCCGGGCTGTTTCAGCCCCAGGATCCTACCGCCACGCGACCGGTACGGCGGATGGAGTTACAGCCCGGCCAAACCGTCCTCGATCTGTGTGCCGGGCTGGGTACCAAGACGACGCAGATGGTCGAGGCCATGGGCGACGACGGCCGCATCCTGGCCACCGACATCGACGCGGCTCGCCTCGACGGCTTGGCTGAGGTCGTGCAGCGGCTCGGCTACCGCAGCGTTGACGTCGTGCCCATGCACGAGCTAGAGGACCGCGTACGGGCATTGGGTCGGCTGGACTGGATTCTGGTCGACGCGCCGTGCAGCAACTCCGGCGTGCTGGCCCGCCGTCCGGAGATTCGCTACCGGCTCAGCATGCGGGGTCTGATCAAGATCGCGGAAGTGCAGTTGGGCCTGCTCGATCAGGCGGCGAGACTGGCCGGCCCGCAGACCCGCATCATGTACAGCACGTGCAGCATCGATCCCGAGGAAAACCAGCAGGTTTGCGTGCGTTTTCTCGAGGCTCATCCGGATTGGATGCTCGCTGACAGTTATTTGACGCTGCCGGACGCCGGCGATACGGCGATCGACTGGCACGACGGCGGTTATTGGGCGGTGCTGGCACGGAAGTAGGAGTGGGGACAGGCAGGGAAGACGGCGGGCGAATGTTTCGGGCCGGGTTATCGGCCATGCAAGTGAATTCGCGCTGTGGAGCAGCCGATGAAAAGGTGGGGTGCTGTCCGCGTCGCCGATCCCGGCTCGGTCGGGGCGGAATGACGGCGACGGTTTCGCCTCAGGAGCTTTTCAGACGTGCTGACCCATTTGGCGATCGGCCTGCTCGGTGCGGGCGTCTTCCTACGGATTGTCGCCAAGGAGAAGAACCGGCGTCATCGCCACCTCCTGCTGCGGTTGGCCGAGCAGGAAAAGGCGCTGGCTGAAATGGAAGCCGCTCGCGCCCAGCAAGAAGGGGAGGCGGATGAGGCGAGCAACCCGGCCGACGCACCCGATACGATGAGCCAGGCGGCTTGATGCAAGCGGTTGGTCCGCATGAGGTTGGCCTGGCCTCGCCGTCCGGGGGCGATAACGTTCGCATTGACGGTCATTTTGTTCCGACATACCATTGGCTTGATCGAACCGGGCGCCGGCCTGTGAGGAGACTTTCCCGTGTCTGACATGCCTCTGCGCAATCGTGGCCCGCTTCAGACGACGCTGTTCACCGCCGTCGCCGCGTGCGTTCTGGGTGGTGTGTTGCTGATCGCCGGCCTGATCCTTCTGTTCATGCCGGAGGCTCGGCTCGGCGGAGTGGTGGCTCTGGGCGCGGGTTTGCTCCTGGTCTCGCTGTCGCTGATTCTCAATGCGATCATGGTCGTGACGGCCAAGACCGAGGCCAACGTCAACCGCATTCACAACGTGCTGCTGGAGATGCAGGAAGTGGTGCAGCGAATGGCACCGCTGGTCAAGATCGTGGCCGACAACAGCCAGATCTCCGATGCCGTGCGGTCCATCACGCACCGCGAGAGCGAGCGGGAGGCGCTGCGGCAGGCCATCCGCGAGGAGATGTACAGCGGCGATTGGGAAGCGGCTACCTACCTGGTGAACGAAATGGAGCGGCGGTTCGGCTACAAGCAGGAGGCCGAGACGCTTCGCCAGGAGCTCGCCGCGGCCCGGGAGATGACCATCGAAGAGAAGATCAACCAGGCTCTGACGCATATCGAAAAGATCCTGTCGGAGCATCGCTGGGAGCGAGCCCGGGCGGAAATCGACCGGCTCGTCAAGCTGTTTCCCCGGCACGAGCGCGTGTTGAACCTGCCCAAGGAACTGGAACGCCGCCGCGAGGCGCAGAAGCAGGCGTTGCTGGCTCGCTGGAACGAGGCGGTGGCGCGGAACGAGATCGACCAGGGTATCGAGATCCTGACGGAGCTGGACCAGTACCTCACGCGCGAGGAAGCTCAGAACCTGCAGGACTCCGCTCGTGGCGTCTTCAAGGCGCGGTTGCTGAATCTGGGCGTGCAGTTCGGGTTGGCAGTGTCGGAGAATCGATGGCGCGACGCCTTGGAGATCGGGCTGCAGATTCGCCAGGAATTCCCGAACAGCCGGATGGCGCAAGAAGTATCCGAGCGCATCGACATTCTGCGTATCCGCGCGGGCTTCAAGACCGAAGCGGAGATCACCATGCGTCAGGCGGCGACGTCGTCATCATGAGCTGTAAGCTATAAGCTCTAAGCTGTAAGCCAGAAAAGACAAAAACACGAAAGCCCCGGGCGGTAGGTTACCCGGGGCTTTTTCGTTCTTGTCCAGTTCCGTTTGGGCGCGGCCAGGTTCAGATCAGGCCGGCGCCGAAGGGGTCGTCGTCTTGGCGACGGTCGGCGCTTTCGCCCGCCGGCGAGTGGGCCGGCTGCGATTCCGGCGAAGGCGGGCCGGGTCGGCGATTGCGGTTGTAAATGGGCTTGCCGATGGCGTTCTCCCCTTCGCTGCCGGGCAAGCGTGCCGGGCGGGACGGCAGCGGGGCGGATGCGGTCTGGGCCTCGCCACGTCGGTTGGCGGCATCGCGCTTCAAATCGGCGATGAGCGAGTTGTATTCGCTGAAGTCGCTGGCCGAATCAGGTGCGCCGGAGTCGGCCGTCGCCGACGGTGCGGCATACGACTCCTCAACGTCGTGGAACTCCGAATCGTAATCGTCCAGATCGTCGAATGATTGCGGCTTGTAGCCCGGCAACTTGGACCGTTCCAGTTCGTTCTGGTAGGCCTCGACCACTGCCTTCTGAATCCGCTCGCGACAAGCGGCGTTGATGGGGTGGGCGATGTCCGCGTGGAGCTTGGCCCGGCCCTGGCTGTCCTTGGGGGCGCGGTTCTCCTTGAGATGCAGTCCGCAATCATTGCAGTACCGGGCCCGCAGGTGATTCTTGCACCCGCAACGCGGGCATCGGTCCGCCAGCTTTCTCGAAGGCATGGCCACGAAAACGCCATTGACGCCTTCGATGATCTTCAGATCCCGTATGACGAAGTCTCCGTTCAGCGTGATGCTACAGAAGGCCCGCAACCGTTCGCTCGGATTCGCCACCAGCTTGATTCGCACTTCGGTGATGTCCATGATGGTTCCTCCCGAAAAACTTTCGGCGTTCGTGGCCTGAGGTTTCGACCCGTTCACGTTTGCTCCACTGGTTGCACCAATTCAGTCCGTACGGCCAACCGGGCCTCGACGGCCTGGGCGAAGGCCTGGCCTTCATCCCGAGTGTCGAAAGCGGTGAACATCGTCGAACCGCTGCCGGAGATCCGCACCGGCCGGTCCGCCATCCGGGAGGCCTCACGCTGCAGGGCTCCCAGTGGCGGGCACACCTCGATGGCCGGGGCCTCCAGCATGTTAAACGTTGCGTTCATCCACTCGACGGCGTTGCGTGCGGGCGGGGGTTCGACCGCCCGCGGTTCCTGCACGCCCGGCCGCCACGCGCGGTACACCGCCGGCGTAGAAACCGACAGGCCAGGCATGATTAAGACGATCCAGCCCGTCCAACCCAACCGTGCCGGGCGGACGCGTTCGCCGCGACCGCTGATGACGGCCGATCCGCCTTCCAGAAACAACGATACGTCGCTGCCCAGTTCGGCGGCCAGTTCGGCCAGACGGTTCGGCGGCCAGTCCAATTGCCACAATCGCCGCAAGGCCAGTAGCGTGGCTGCGGCATTCGAGCTGCCGCCACCGAGTCCGCCCCCGACCGGAATGCGCTTGGTCAGCCGGCATCGCAGACCGGCGGACCGATTCGTCCGCTCGGCCATCATCCGGGCCGCCCGGCAGATCAGGTTCTCGCCGTCGGTCGGGAGGCCGGGAACGTCACATTCCACAGCCACGCCGGGCACCGGCGACGGGGCAAACTCCAACTGATCATAGAGGGTTACCACCGATACCAGCGAGGCGATGTCGTGATAGCCGTCCGGCCGCTTGCCCGCGACCTGCAGCGTCCAATTGATTTTGGCGGGCGAGCGCACGACAACGGCCTCACGGAGGGTATTTGGTGTGTCGGGCATCCGTCAGCCCTCCCTTCCGAGGAGC
>Ga0116180_1000027_pt1 | contig 121296 bp, 121 predicted proteins | sample AD_UKC073_MetaG_FD_89804 | JGI IMG/M metagenome (GOLD analysis project Ga0116180, IMG submission 89804) | Active sludge microbial communities of municipal wastewater-treating anaerobic digesters from USA - AD_UKC073_MetaG | ecosystem: Engineered > Bioreactor > Anaerobic > Digestate | place... | reverse complement strand
TCAGAATGAATACAAATTACCGGTGAAATATCTGGGCTTCGGGGAAACCATCGATAGTTTACGGGAATTTATCCCGGAAGAGTTTAGCGCCTCCCTGCTTACGGAGTAAGAGCAAGAACAGAGTCACACAAGCACCAGCGTGAGAATTAAAGTGAAAGTAACAGTAACAGTAACAATAATAGTAAGAGTTAAAGTAATAGTAAGAGTGGGGGAGTTCCTCTTTTGGAAAGCCAAGATACCAAGAAAAAAGAAAGGAGAAAGGGAAAATGCTCAGAGCGGATCTGGCGGTTATTGGCGGGACGGGGGTCTATAAAGCCGAAATGCTGGAAAACACCCGGGATGTGGAAATGGAAACCTGTTACGGGAAGGTAAACCTCCTGCTGGGTTCCTATGCGGGCCGGGAGGTGGCTTTTTTGGCCAGGCACGGCAAGGGGCATTCCGTTCCCCCGCATTTGGTCAATTACCGGGCCAACATCCGGGCCTTAAAGGATTTAGGAGTTAAGAAAATTATTGCCACGGCTGCTGTCGGCTCTTTGAATCAGGCCATGGCGCCGCTGGATTTTGTGATTATCGACCAGTTCCTGGATTTCACTAAAGTCAGATCCAGTACTTTTTTCGATGGCGAGCAGGAAGGGGTAAGACACGTGGATGTGACCGATCCCTATTGCCCCCGGTTGCGCGCTTTTTTGTACGAGCAAGCGGTGGCCTTAGGGCTCAAAACCCATCAAGGCGGGTGTTATGCCTGCATGGAAGGGCCCCGTTACGAAACTCCTGCCGAAATTAAGATGTTGAAGCTGTTAGGCGGCGATGTGGTGGGGATGACCAGTGTGCCGGAAGTGGTTTTGGCCCGCGAGGCGGAAATGTGTTACGCCACGGTGGCGATGGTGACCAATTATGCTGCCGGCATTCAACCTACGAAGTTGTCCCATCAGGAAGTGGTGGATGTGATGCAGCAGTTAAGCGAGAATATTTCCCGGCTGATTATGACGGCCCTGGCCGAGCTGACGATTGATGACGAGTGTGCCTGTTGTCGCTGGTAAAATAGATTAAAGAAATTAAAGAGGGAGGAAAGGCGATGTCCCGGATTTTGATTCAAAAGGCACTGATTGCTCCGTTAGTTACTTTGCCGGAGCTTACATCTTCCGAACAGTTGTGGTTTACGGGCGATATCCTGATTGAGGGGCAATATATCAAGGCCGTGGGCAAGGACCTGTCCGGTTATTGTTCCGCCGGAGGGGGGAGCGGTTCCGGCAAGGAAGCAGGAACTCTTGCGGAGAAGGGCAATCTAACCGTGCTCAACGGGCAGGATTATTTAGTGTTCCCCGGCTTTGTGAATTGTCATACCCATGCTGCCATGACGATGCTCCGGGGCTATGCCGATGACCTGCCTTTGATGATTTGGCTGGAACAGAAAATCTGGCCGCGGGAAGCCTTTTTGGAAAAGGGGGACATTTACTGGGGCTCCCAACTGGCGGTTTTGGAAATGTTGAAATCCGGCACGACTACTTTTGCCGATATGTATTTTTACATGGAAGAAACGGCGCAAGTGGCTTTGGAAGCCGGGATCCGCGCCTGTCTTTCCCGGGGCATGGTCGGTGCGGGCCCGAATAGGGAAACCGCCGTTCAGGAAAGCGAAAGCTTGGTGCAGACCTGGCACGGCCAAGGAGAAGGGCGGATTAGCTGTATGTTTGGGCCCCATGCTCCCTATACTTGTCCGCCGGAATACTTAAAGCGGGTCATGGCCCTGGCGGATACATACGGAGTCGGTCTGCATATTCATTTGGCCGAAACCCGGCAGGAGGTTGAAGACATCCGCCGGCAATACGGCCTGCGGCCCATTGAATTAATGGAATCCATCGGCCTTTTTGACGGGCGGCATGTTTTAGCGGCCCATTGTGTGCACTTGGCGGAAAATGAAATGGCCATTTTAGCCCGGCATCAGGTGGGCATCGCCCATAATCCAGAAAGCAATATGAAGCTGGCCAGTGGCATCGCTCCGGTGCCCCAACTCCTTGCCCACGGCGCGGTGGTGGGCTTGGGAACCGACGGCGCGGCCAGCAATAATAATTTGGATATGTTGGAAGAGATGCGCAGCTGCGCCCTTTTGCATAAAGTAGCGCAGATGGATCCCACGGTCATGCCCGCCCCCTTGGTGCTGGAACTGGCCACAAAACGGGGCGCTGCCGCTTTGGGATTGAAAGACACCGGCTCTTTGGCGCCGGGGCAGAAGGCCGATCTGGTCATGTTGAAGCTTCGCGAGCCTCATTTGACGCCTTTGCATGATCCTATTGCCAACCTGATTTATGCTGCCCGGTCCACCGATGTGCAGACGGTCATTGTGGACGGCCGGATCGTGATGAAAGACCGGCATATGCTGACGATGGACGAGGAAAGGATTCTTTATGAGGCGGCTGTGCGGGGGCGGGCTCTGGTTGAACGGTAAAAATAAAATGTAAAAATGAGCACGTAATTCCATATAATATGCAAAAAATACTTGACAATTATTATTAAATCATGACAATATATAATCTATATAATGGAATCAGGACCAAGGTCTTGATTTAATTTTTTTGTTTAATAATCATAAATACGGAAAAGGGTTTTTCGGATAAAAATAGAAAAATATTTTATAGATGTGTAATTTAAGGAGTAAATTGGGGATGGACACTTACTTTATGCTTCTGGCAATCGTCAATCCAATAATCCTCTTATTCGTGTTCGGGTATTTATACTACCAGTACCGGGACCGTTTTATCGGATTATGGTGCATCAGCGGATTGATTTTGATTACCAAATTATGTCTGGAATTTGTGCTGTATCTCTTGAAGATGGGGTACAACGTATCGGTTCCGCTTTTTCGCCTGGTGGATTTGATTGCCCTGGCGGCGGCGGGCTATTTCCTGTTGGCCGGTTCCTTTGATTTTATTAACAAGAAACTGTCTCCGAACTGGAAGCGCTTTTTCATGTTCGGGGTAGTGTGGTGCATTATCGGGACTTTTCTCGAGATGCCGCCCTTGTTGTCTTCTTTATTGCCGGTTCTTTTTATGGCCATTAGCATTTTTGTGACCGGTCTTAATATCCTGGAATATCCCGACCTGACCGGGATTGGCAAAACCTTAGGCGGCGGAGCCCTGATTATTTGGAGTGTGCACCTTAGTCTTTATCCGGTCACCCGGTATATGGTGCAGTTTACCGCCTATGGGTATTTTCTGGCGGCCGTGGTGTCATTGGTGGCGGCCATTGCCCTGTTAAACATCTATTTCCAGCGGATGCGGAAAGAATTGGAGCAAAGTGAAGCTCGTTTCCGTTTGTTGGCGGAAAACGCCCAGGACGTGATTTTCCGCTTTTCCCTGTGGCCGAAATACGGTTATGATTACATCAGCCCGTCCGTTGTAGCTTTGACGGGCTATCAGGATAAAGATTTTTATGAAGATCCCGAATTATTCGCCAAACTGACCGTACCCAATGATTTATACAAGCTGGAAGCTTTGAAAAGGCCGGTGGGCCGGGAAGGGATCAACATTGTCTTCCGCCTGGAGCATAAGGACAAAAACGTGATCTGGGTCGAACAGCGTTGTGTGCCGATCTATAACGAAGTGGGTCGGGTTGTGGCTTACGAGGGAATCGCCCGGGACATCACGGAAAGCAAAAAAGTAGAAAACGAATTAAAATACCTAAGCCAGCATGATGCCCTGACCAATTTAGGCAACCGTTTGTATTTTGAAGAAGAAATGCGCAATCTGGACGATGCGGAGTATGACTCCCTGGGGATTATCGTTTGCGATATCGATGGCTTGAAAATTGTCAACGATACCTTTGGCCATGCCCAGGGCGACTTGTTGCTGAAGACCGCGGCGGACATCCTGAAAAAGGTCTTAGGGGAGAACGCCCGCATCGCTCGTATCGGCGGTGATGAGTTTGCCGTGGTTTTAGTGAACAGTACCGAGGAAATGCTCGCGGAAGTATGCCAGGCCATGAACGATGAAATGAACAAATACAGCGCGCAGCCGAACGTGCTGCCCATCAATATGTCGATTGGCTACGCCTGGAGCAAGGGCCGGGAAGTGACCCCACAGGAATTGTTCCGGGAAGCTGATAATAAAATGTATGCCGTAAAGATGAAGCATCGGGAGAAATCCCAGGAGTCCATTTTGAACGCCATGAAAGAGATTTTAAAAACGAAGGATTTTGAGCAGGAAGGGCATATCAAGCTTTTACAAGAGTTGCTGCAGGAAATGGGTAAGATCATGGAATTACCGGAGTCCCAAATGGAAATACTGGATCTGCTGGCGCGCTATCACGATATTGGCAAGGTGGGGATTAGTGATGAGATCCTGTTTAAGCGAGGGCCTTTGAACTGGGATGAAACCATGGAGATGCGCCGGCACTGCGAGATTGGTTATCGGATCGCGCAGTTTTCTAATGAATTGGCCCCGATTGCCGAATTGATCCTGAAGCATCATGAATGGTGGAACGGGAACGGGTACCCGTTTAGAATCAAGGGGAAGAACATCCCGCTGGAATGCCGGATGTTGGCCCTTGCCGATGCCTATGACGGGATGGTGTCTGACCGGCCGTATCGGAAGGCCCTAAGTTCGGCGGAAGCCCTGAAGGAAATCGAACAATGCAAAGGAACCCAATTCGATCCGGAGTTGGTGGATATTTTCATTCAGGCCGTGAAAAATCTTTTGGAAAAGCGAAAAATAGGTTGACAGGTGAACGGCGGATGGTTTAAAATATCAGGTGTTAACTGTTAAGTAATTATCCTTAACACGGAGCAAAGCCCATGGATGATTTAGCCCGGAGAGCCTTAAGGTATGACTTTTATGGCTCTCTTTTAACGGAAAAGCAACGCCAATATTATGACCTCTATTTTCAACAGGATTTATCTTTAGGGGAAATCAGCGAATTGCAGGGGATTTCCCGTACGGCGGTATATGATCTGCTGAAGCGGACCGATGAGGCCCTCCTGCAGTATGAGGAAAAGCTGGGTCTGGTGCAAAAATACTTGGCCGGGCAGGCGGTCTTCCAGGAACTGAAACAAAAGCTGGAGGCTTTAAAGGAAAAAACGGCGGTGGCTACCGGCGATCATTCCGGCTTAAACACGGAGATATCCGACTTGTGGCAACAGGTCGGCGAGCTGCTGCAAAAGCTGGAAGACAGCTGGTAAGCAAAAGTCTGTCGAACACTCTGGGCGGCATAGGCGTCAGACGAGTGACTCAAATAATATTAGATGATAGCAGGTGTTGAACCGATGGCATTTGAAAATATTTCGGAAAAAATCCAGGCAATCTTTAAAAACTTGCGCGGGAAAGGCAAGCTGACCGAAAAAGACGTGCAGGCGGCCATGCGGGAAGTCCGCCTGGCCTTGCTGGAAGCCGATGTCAGTTACAAAGTGGTCAAGGAATTTATCAATAAAGTCACCGAACGAGCGGTTGGTTCCGAGGTGCTGGAAAGCCTTACCCCTGCCCAGCAGGTAATTAAGATTGTGCATGAAGAATTGACCCAACTGATGGGTGGGACCCAGAGTAAGATTAGCTTAGCCGCCAAACCCCCTACCGTGGTGATGATGGTAGGGTTACAAGGTTCCGGGAAAACTACCAGCAGCGCCAAACTGGCCCGCCACATGAAAAAGCAGGGCAAAAGCCCGCTTTTGGCGGCCTGTGACGTTTACCGGCCGGCGGCGATTAAGCAGTTACAGGTTTTAGGCGAACAGTTGGACATTCCCGTCTTTTCCTTAGGTGATAAACAAAGTCCGGTGGATATCGCCAGGGGAGCCAGGGCTCATGCCGAAAAGAACGGCTTCGATCTGGTGATTTTAGATACGGCCGGGCGTTTGCACATCGATGAAGAACTGATGGAGGAATTAGCCCAAATCAAGCAGCAGTGCCACCCGCAGGAAATTCTACTGGTGGTTGACGCCATGACCGGGCAGGATGCGGTGAATGTGGCGGAAAAGTTCAATCAAACCTTGGGTTTGGACGGGGTGATCCTGACCAAGCTCGATGGCGATACCAGAGGTGGGGCGGCCTTATCTGTCAAGGCCGTCACCGGCCAACCGATTAAATTCACCGGGATGGGCGAAAAACTGGACGCCCTGGAGCCTTTTTACCCGGACCGGATGGCCTCGCGTATCCTGGGCATGGGGGATGTGCTCACCCTCATTGAAAAAGCCCAGGCCACGGTGGACCTGAAAAAAGCCCAGGAATTGGAGCGTAAACTCCGCCAGAACGAGTTTACCTTTGATGATTACCTGGACCAACTGCAGCAGTTACAGAAAATGGGACCGTTAAATCAATTAATCGAGATGATACCCGGCCTCGGTAAGCTCAAGGGGATGCAAGGGGTAGAAATCAACGAAAAGGACATCAAGCATGTGGAAGCGATTATCCGTTCCATGACCAGGGAGGAGCGGAGAAAGCCGGATATTATCAACGGCAGCCGCCGGAAGAGGATTGCCATGGGCAGTGGCACCTCCATTCAGGAGGTCAATCGAACCATTAAACAGTTTGAACAGATGCAAAAGATGATGAAACAGTTTGCCCAACTGCAACAAGGCGGGAAACTTGGCAAAAAAGGCATGGCCCGACTGCCGTTTTTCCAATAATTATTTTTCCAATCATTTTTACTTTGTGAAGTAATCCTTTTCAGGGATATCCTTTATAGGGAGGTGAAAGTATGGCTACAAGGATTCGGTTAAGAAGAATGGGTGCGAAAAAGGCGCCATTTTATCGTTTGGTCGTGGCTGATTCGCGCACACCGCGGGACGGCCGTTTTATTGAAGAAATCGGGTATTATGACCCGACTAAAGACCCGATTGTCCTGAAAGTCGATGAGGAAAGAGCCTTATACTGGTTAAAAACCGGAGCTCAACCTTCAGAAACCGTCAAGTCTTTGCTGAATAAAGCGGGGATTTTAGCGAAAGCCGGCAAGTAATTTGGACAAATGACCAAATTCCAGGTACTGGAGAATCCTTTGCCTTTTGCAAAAAAGGCAAGAGGTTGGGGGTGTTGAAATGAAGGAACTGGTTGAGACCCTGGCTAAAGCCTTAGTTGATGATGTAGAAGAAGTAAAAGTTACCAGTCGTGAGGAAAACGATGTTCTTATCCTCGAGTTGCATGTAGCCTCTCCGGACATGGGTAAAATTATCGGCAAACAAGGCCGTATTGCCCGGGCAATACGGACTGTCGTCCGTGCAGCGGCTGTCCGGAAAGACAAAAAGGTAATAGTGGACATCGTTCAATAGAGAGGTCAGGAGCGACCTCTCTTTCCGTATGAAAAAGAATGGAGGAACTGTGATGGAAAAACTGGAGATTAAACGCAAGATTTTAGTGAAGGCAGTTGTTACAGAGAAGTTTAAGAATGACTTGATTAAAGAACTGCAGGAAGGGATTCAAAAGCTGGAAGCCGAATTACAGTTTATCGAGCAACGGACTAAAAAGACCATCACCGAATTAACCCTGAAAGGGTCTCCTCAGGTCGCTTCCTATAAAGAACAGATTGAATATGAAAAAATGCAACGGGAAGCAGCGAAGGAAAAGATGACGGAACAAATCAAGTTTGTGAGTAGCTTAGAACTGGGGAAAGAAGTGGTGCAAGGGGAAGTGGAAGGTCCGGTGGTCATTCAGGTGGGGGACAATTGGGAGGAGATTACCAAAAAGGAAATTGTCCTCGAAGACGGTAAAATTATTGCCATCAGGTAAGGGCGGGCAAGATGCAGGAATACATTAAAATCGGGCAGATTATCAATACCCATGGGCATCGGGGCGGACTGAAAATCTACCCGCTGACCGACGATCCGCAGCGTTTTTTTGACTTGCGTCGGGTTTTCGTGCGCCCTAAACCGGATGCCACCGAGATGGTTGTGGAATATACCGTTGAGACGGTTAAGCTCCACCAAAATTTTGTCCTCCTGACTTTCAAGGAAATCACCGATATGAACCAGGCCGAACAGTTAAAAAACCTGTATGTGGAAATCCCCCGGGAAGAGGTGCGGCCTTTGCCCGAAGGCTCGTATTATATTTTTGAGCTGGTGGGGCTGGCCGTATACGAAGATGAGCGGCTGCTGGGCGAGCTGACCGATGTGCTACCGACCGGCAGTAATGATGTGTATGTGGTGAAAACGCCTGCCGGGAAGGAAATCTATCTTCCGGCTCTAAAGTCCGTGGTGAAGCGGGTTGATCCGGAGGCGGGGAAAATCCTTGTCAAAATCCCGCCCGGTTTGTTGGATGAATAGTAGTACGATGCTATAATTTTTCCCAGGAAGGATTGGGAGGTACAAATGGAGATTCGGATTTTCACGATCTTTCCGGAAATGTTTAACGGGCCTTTAAATACCAGTATCTTAAAAAGAGCCCAGGAAAAAGACCTGGTGCAATTTAAGCTTATCGATTTCCGGGCTTATGCGCCCTCAAAACACCAGAACGTGGACGACACTCCTTTTGGCGGTGGCGCAGGGATGGTTTTAAAACCCGAGCCGGTGTATTATGCGGTGGAAACGGAATTAGGGGATCTTTCCCGTTATGAAGGGAAAATTATATTACTGACCCCCCAGGGACAGCAATTTGACCAGGAGTTGGCCAAAGAGTTGGCCCAGGAAAAAAGCCTCGCTTTAATCTGCGGCCATTATGAGGGCTTTGACGAAAGGATCCGGGCTTTAGCCCATCTGGAGATTTCCATTGGGGACTATGTCTTAACCGGCGGCGAACTCCCGGCGATGGTGGTGATTGATGCGGTCTGCCGCCTGCTGCCCGGCGTGTTGGGCGAAAGCGCCTCGCCCCTTTCCGATTCCTTCTATGAAGGGCTCTTGGAATATCCCCAGTATACCAGACCCCGGGAATTCCGGGGGATGATGGTGCCGGAAGTGCTGCTTTCGGGGAACCATGAGGAGATTCGAAAGTGGCGGCTGCAAGAAGCGTTGAAAAGGACCTGGCAAAAAAGGCCTGATTTACTGCAAAAGAAGGAGCTTTCCGCGGAAGAACAACGCTTGCTTGAGGAAATCAGGCAGGAGGAGCATGATGGCAAAGATGGCTAGGATTTTTGTCGGGCTGTTGCATTATCCGGTCTACAACAAGAACAAAGAAAGGATTACCACTTCGGTTACCAATCTGGATATCCATGATATCGCCCGCTGTATCATGACTTACGATGTGGAAAAATATTATCTTATTCATCCTTTGCCTACCCAGAAACAACTGGTGGAGGATATTATCGCTTATTGGCAGGAAGGTTACGGGGCAGTTTATAACCCGGACCGGAAGGAAGCGTTGGCCCGGGTCTGTGTTGAAGAATCCCTGGATGCGGTCAAAAGGGCGATTGAAGCTGAAACAGGGGCCAAGCCCCAGGTCATCGTGACGGATGCCAAGACCGCTCCTCGTTCGGTCGGTTATTTGGAAATGAGAAAGATTTTATCCGCTCCTTCGGTGCGGGAGCCGAAGCAAGTGCCGGTGCCGGGGGAGCCGGAAGGCGAGCGCAGCTTTTTGCTGCTTTTTGGCACCGGCTGGGGCATGGCGCAGGAAATCATCGAGGAAGCCGATTATATCCTGGCTCCCGTTTTTGGGGCGGGTTCTTATAATCATTTATCGGTTAGAAGCGCGGCGGCCATCATTTTGGATCGCCTGCTGGGTGAAGAATGGTGGAGGACCAGGGAGCATAAAATTATTTAAAAAAACTTGTTAAGGTTCAAGATGATATGATATAATGATAGAGCTTATGGTTTTCTGGAAAACGGATGGTCCGCTGTCCCGATTTTTTTCAGGCGGGATAAGAACATCTAGGCGGAAGGAGGTAATACCGGTGGATTTAATCAAGTCAGTCGAAGTAGAACAATTACGCGATGATATTCCTGATTTTCGACCTGGCGATACGGTGCGTGTGCATGTGAAGGTGGTAGAAGGCAACAGGGAGAGAATCCAGGTTTTCGAGGGTGCTGTAATCAAAAGAAGGGGAAGTGGTTTAAATGAAACTTTCACGGTACGCCGGATTTCTTACGGTGTTGGTGTTGAGCGCTGTTTCCCTATTCATACACCTCGGGTGCAGAAAATCGAAGTAGTACGCAAAGGAAAAGTACGCAGAGCGAAACTCTACTACTTAAGGAAATTAGCCGGTAAAGCGGCGCGGATTAAAGAAAGGGCATAATTATTTGGGAAAGGGACTGCTTAACGCAGTCTCTTTCGGCATTGAGGGGACAATTTCAGGCCGAAACAGGAGAACATTTCTCTCGATCTTGCGATATAATAAATGAAGACGGACCCAGGGGATGGGTCCAAGAGAAAACGAAGTAAGCAAAAAGGAGCGGGGCAGATGGTGAACTGGTTTCCAGGCCATATGGCCAGGACCAAAAAGCTGATTCAGGAAAACTTAAAACTGGTGGATGTAGTCTTGGAACTGGTGGACGCCCGGTTACCGGAAAGCAGCAGAAATCCCTTGCTCAAGGAGTTGCTGGGGGAAAAACCGTTGGTCCTGGTTTTAAATAAAAGCGATTTGGCTGAAGAAGCCGAGACCGTCCGCTGGTGCGATTATTACCGGCAGCAAGGGCACGCCGTTTTGGCTTTTGATGCGGTGCAGGACCGTGGCCGCCAGGAAAAGAAAACGATCCTGGAGTTGGTGAAAGGTCAAGCCCAGGGGATTTTGGCACGCCGTGCCGCCCGGGGCATCAGGAATCAGGTCATCCGCTTGATGGTGGTGGGCATCCCCAATGTGGGCAAATCCACATTGATTAATAATTTAGCCGGTAAAGGGGCGGCGGAGACCGCCGACCGCCCCGGGGTGACCCGGGGGAAACAATGGGTACGCCTGGAGAAAAATCTGGAGCTCCTGGATATGCCGGGTATTCTCTGGCCGAAAACTGAGGACCCGGTGGCCGGCTATAAGTTAGCCGCGACCGGCGCGATAAAAGAGACGGTTTACGATCCGCTGGAGTTGTCCTTGTGGTTGTTGGGCTGGCTGATGGAACATAAGCCGGGGCGCATTGCCGCCCGGTACACGGTGGAGGAAAAGGGGGAAGCTTTGTCCGTGCTTACGGCCATTTGCCGGCAAAGAGGCTTTTTGGTAAGCGGCGGAGAAGCCAATTGGGAAAAGGGAGCTGAGGTATTGCTTGCGGAATTCCGGGGCGGAAAGTTAGGCCGCATTACCATGGACAGCCTGGAAAAGAAAGCGGAGCCGGAACATTGATGCTCAAAGAGCAAAGCCGGAACGGAGAGGATAAAGGTGCGCACGGAAAAAAGGGAAAAAGAATTGCAAAGGTTTCAAGAATTGCGGCAGAAAGAGTTATTTCTTTATAAACAGGGTTATGCTTTCGTGGGAGGAATCGACGAAGCCGGGAGAGGGCCCCTGGCGGGACCGGTGGTGGCCGCCTGTGTTATCCTCCCGCCGGATTGTTCGCTTCCCGGTTTGGATGATTCCAAAAAGCTGACCCCTTTAAAAAGGGAGCATTTGGAGCAGCAAATCAAGGAAGCAGCGGTGGCCTGGTCGGTAGGGCTGGTCAACCATCGTGAAATTGACGCCCTCAATATCTATCAGGCCACGAAAGTGGCGATGACCAAGGCCCTTCGTTTTTTACGGGTCAGACCGGATTATCTTCTGGTGGACGCCATGAAGCTGGAGGTGGACGTGCCGCAGGAGAGCGTTACCCACGGCGATCGTACTTGTGCGGCCATTGCGGCGGCCTCGATTATTGCCAAGACCTACCGGGACCGGATTATGGAACTGTTGGATGAGGTCTATCCCAGCTATGGCTTTAAAGATAACAAAGGCTACGGGACGGCTCGTCATTTGGAGGCCTTGCGCCTATACGGTCCTTCCCCCGTCCACCGGCGGAGTTTCCTTGGCAAAATCCTGGGGGAGACGGAAGGATAAGAATGTAGGGGTAAAGAGATGAGGTGGAGCCGTTGGATCGCGTTATCTTAGGTAAAAAAGCGGAAGACGCGGCAGCCGAATACATAAAAGAGCAGGGCTACCGGCTGAGGGAAAGAAACTTTCGCTGTCCCCTGGGTGAAATTGATATTATCGCTGAAGACCAGGGCGTATTGGTTTTTGTGGAAGTAAGAAGCAGGACGAAGGCCGATTTTGGTTTGCCCGAAGAGACGGTGAACTGGGTGAAGCAACAAAAACTGCGCCGCCTTGCGGCCGCATATTTGCAAAGAACCCGGGAATGGGGAAAGGAATGCCGCTTTGATGTCATCGGCGTCCTGTTCGGGGAGCAGGAGCAGGTTGAGCGGCTGGAGTTAATCAAAAATGCCTTCTAAAAAAGTCTTCTGGAGAGCAAGCGCGGGAACGAAATAATGGAAAACAAAGGGAACGGCATGCGGGCAGGAGATTGAGCAGAAAAGAAGAATTAATAATACGATTATGGAATGGGTATGCGAAAGGAAGTGGGGTGGATTTATGCGTCGGAGTAGAGATGAGGAGGTCATAATTATTCATGAGGAGGATGTTCCGAAAAAGAAGGTTAAGCGGCCGCCTCAAAAAACAAGATCAATCTGGAAAAGTCTTATCTACGGGGTGCTTTTAGCATGTATTTGGGGCTGGCTGGTTTACGCCGGCTATCATTTTACCAAACAGTATTTTGATACGACCATTAACAACCTGCAACAAACCAATGCCCTTAATATGCAAGCCATAAATGAAAGATTAGCCAGTATCAACAGTGAGATTAACGCCATAAAAGAGGCCATCAGCCAGACGGATCAAACCTTGTCCTCATCGGGAAGCATCCAGGCCGAACTGAATAAAAAAATTGAACTGCTTGATAAGCAGTTACAAGACCTGGAGAAAAGCTTAGAAATCTTGAAGGAGGCTCCCTAATGCGCATTGTGAACATACTTGCGGCGTTAATTATTGCACCTCTTTTGGGGATGTGCCTTAATCTGAAAGGTTTTACCGCCTCGGCGGAACGCTTGTTGCTTCCTGTGGAAGACACCTCTTATTCCCTCGATGCTTGTCAACAAACCGTGGATGAGTTGGAAAACAGATTTAATGTTTTTTATCAGGAGGCCCATCAGCAGAAATCGCAGTTTGAAGAGCAGGAACAAGTTTTAGCCAGCCTGGTTCAAACGGCCTCCAAGCATGAAAAGGAATCGGATCAAATTTATGAAGACCGGATCCTCAGGATGCTCGGTGAGCCGGTTAAAATACATAAATCCAAACGGGTGGAAATAAAAGTATTCAAACTGGAGGAACTAGGCTACCGGGGTTTTATTGCCAAGGTAAAACTGTTTGATCCCAAGGCTTTTAAAGTTGTGTTGGCGAAAGATACCATCGGGGCGAAGGAAACCACGCTGGAAGCGGTGCAAAGAAAAAAGGCCATTTTGGGGATCAACGGCGGCGGTTTTTATACGGAAGTGAAGGACGGTGAACCCCAGGGAATCTTTATAGGCAATGTGGTAATTGACGGTAAATTAGTAAGTCCTTTTAACGCGTATCCCGGTAATTTGCATTTTGTCGGGACCAACCGGTCGGGCCGGGTTATCGGCGGTATTTTCAACAAGGAAGAGGAGCTTATGGCCCAGAAGCCCTGGCAAGGGGTTAGTTTTATTCCCATCCTCATCAAAGGCGGGGTCAAACAACCCATTCCCGAGGAATGGGAAAAAACCAATCAACCCCGGACGATTATCGGAGAGTACGCCAACGGCGATTTAATCATGATTGTGGTGGACGGGCGGCAAGCCGATTGGAGCAGCGGGGTTACCCTCGAACGGCTCATCGAAAAACTGGTTGAATTGGGCGTGAAGGAAGGTTACAACCTGGACGGCGGAGGTTCCAGCACCTTTGTGTATAAAGGAGAAGTATTGAATCGTCCTTCCGACGGTAAATTGCGTCCGGTGGTTACAAACATCGTGATTATGCCTTAAGCTGTTTGCCTGCGAGGTTACCGGTCATAGGTCAGAGATAGCTTAAAATGAAGCCTGTTTTACTGTCTGGAAAAAAGTTTTCTTCCCCAGACAGTTTTTTATTGAAAATTGGCAAGATAAGCAGTAGAATAACAGATAAAGGAAGCGAAACCATTTTTATTTAGTTTCATTTTTACTAAGTTTCTGGGGTGAAGATCATTGCTGGCATGTGTTCACGGCTATACGATTGTCGGGATGGATCCCCATCTGATTGAGGTGGAGGTAGATGTTTCCGGGGGTCTGCCCGAATTCACCATTGTAGGACTACCGGATGCCACGGTTAAAGAGAGCAAAGAAAGAGTCAGAACGGCGATTAAAAATGCCGGTTTTGATTTTCCTCCCCGCAAAATCATTGTTAATCTTGCTCCGGCGGATATCAAAAAAGAGGGCCCGGGCTTTGATTTGCCGATTGCCATCGGTATTTTGGCCGCAACTCAACAATTGCGGACTGCCTCTTTGCCCCAGTTTCTTTTCGCTGGGGAGTTGTCCCTGGACGGGTCCATCCGAGGCATCCCCGGTATTCTGCCCATGGCGCTTTATACCGGCAAGCTTCAGAATAAAACCTTGATTGTGCCGGAGGACAACCGGGGAGAGGCTTCCCTGGCTCCGGAAGCGGCCTATTGTTTTCGCAAATTGTCCGAAGTGGTGAAATTTCTCGAAAAGCCGCACTTATATCCCAAAGTGAGTCCCCAAAGCCTGGAGCAATTATTGAAGGAACAAAAAGAAATCGTCCATGACTTTGCCGATGTGCGCGGACAGCAGTTGGCCAAAAGAGCGCTGGAAGTGGCGGCGGCGGGTGGGCACAATGTATTATTGATCGGTGCCCCCGGTTGCGGAAAGAGTATGCTGGCCAAGTGTCTCCCGGGGATTTTACCTCCTTTGACTCCGGAAGAAGCCCTGGAAGTAAGCCAGGTGTATAGTATCGCCGGCTTGTTGAGTAAGGACAGGCCTCTGGTGACCAGCCGTCCTTTCCGGGCACCGCACCACACCGCTTCGGTAGCCAGTATCATTGGGGGAGGAGCCAATCCCACCCCCGGGGAAGTGACTTTGGCCACCCACGGGGTCTTGTTTTTAGATGAGGTGCCGGAATTCCGGCGGGATGTACTGGAATCCCTACGCCAACCCCTGGAAGAACAGCAGGTGACGATATCCCGCATCTCGGCTGTGATTACCTATCCGGCCCAGTTTCAGTTGATCGCTGCCGCCAATCCCTGTTATTGCGGTTATTACGGCGATCAGTCCCGGGAATGCACCTGTACCCCTTATCAAGTGCAAAAATACCGCAACAAATTATCCGGCCCCTTGCTTGACCGCATCGATTTGCACGTGGAAGTGGCCAGATTGGATTATCAGGAAATACAGAGTCATAAAGAAGAGGAAAGCTCAACCCAAGTGCGTGCCAGGGTGAATTCCGCCCGTTTAAGGCAGTTGCAGCGCTTTGCCGGTATGCCGATTACTTGTAATGCGCAGATGAGCCATAAGGAAGTGCGCAAGTATTGTCAATTGTCGGAGGAAGGAAAAAGCTTGTTAAGAAAAGTCTATACCACTTTCGGTTTGAGTGTCCGCGCCCATGAGCGTATTTTAAAGCTAGCCCGTACGATTGCGGATTTGGCTAATAGTGATGAAATAAACATGACGCATCTGGCGGAAGCCCTGCAATACCGTTCCCTCGATCGGAGGAAGGATGTTAGCGCAGAATAGAATCCAGTCTGATAGGAGGGTGTCCAGAGATGGAAGCGTTCCGGCTTCTTTATTTGAAATATTACCCCAAGGTGTACTCTACCTGTTTTTTAATCTTAAAAAATAGCGCTACGGCGGAAGATGCGGCGCAAGAGGCTTTTCTCAAAGCTTATACGAAACTGCCTACTTTAAAGGACCTTGGTAAATTCGGGGCTTGGGTTGCGGCCATTGCCACCAAGCACGCGATTAATATTTATAACCAGAATAAAAAAAGCATCGTGGTAGGCGAAGAAGATTTAATGCAGCATTTTTCGTCATTATGGGAAACCAAAGCCGATGATTACGAGCCCTGTCGTAAGTATATGGAAAAGGAAACCAACCTGGAAATCCGCAAGGCGATTTGCCGTTTGGAACCGGTCCTTAATCAGATGGTGGTTTTGAAGTATTATTGGAATCTGACCGATCAGGAAATTGCCGAAACGCTGCAGGTCCCGCTGGGTACGGTGAAATCTTCCTTATACCGGGCCCGCAGGTTGCTGGAAAAGAAGTTGACGAGTTTTGGAAAGGAATATTTCAAAAGGGGTAAGGAAAGAGAGTTGATCCGACATGAAAAAGCTTGATAAGCTCATTTCCGAAAATCTCCAGGCGCTCATCGAGGCGCCATGCGGGGTCGATCCGGAAGAAAAGTGGCAAAGCTTTAAAGAAAAGTATCAGACAGAGCTGCTTGTAAGGGAGAAAGAGGGAACAGATACGGAACTGGAAAGAGAAAAAATAAGGATTCCCTTCGGCCTAAAATTCGCTTATATTGCGGCTGGTCTGGTCGTGGCTTTTACCTGTTGTATGATGAACCCCCAAGTAGTCAGTGCCTTTAGGGATCAGGTATTTAAATGGGTCGGCCAAAACCAGGAAAACGAGCTGGTTATTTCGCAAATACGCAATCCAGTCACCCCGCCGGGCGATTATGGAGGAATTTCCTTCGCAGAAGCCCAGGCGTTGGTGTTATTTGATTTGCAATACCCCCACTATCTGCCGGAAAGCCTGGCCGCGGTGGAGCCGCAAATTAACGTGAACGTCAATGAAGATGGGTATTCCAGCGTAACCTTCTCTTTTATAAAAGGGGAAGCGTATCTCAAGATTACCCAAAGGCAGGATGTCCTGCAATCAAACAAGAATACTTTTGTGCCCCAGGATACCGAAGTCAGTGAAATTACCATCCATAATAACGTCAAGGCCGTTGTTTTGGAAACTGAAGACTATACGGATTTCCAATGGCAGGAAAAAAACATCGGCTACCGGCTTATGGCCAGGGGCATTGACCGGGAAGAACTCATCAAGGTGATCGAAGAATTAAAAACCGAGGCATGAAAAGAAGAAGGTTCTATCTTTTCATGCCTCGTTACAACTTCTAATTCTTAACAGCATCCTTCGCTAAAATCCGCCCCGTCAAAAGGAATGGTTAATACAGGAAATTGGGGCTGTACGAAATTTTCGTTTCGCCGCCGGCTTTATGGTAGGCGTAAGTGCGCCATACTCCCGGTGAGGCGGGGTAAGAGCGGCTGATGTCCACACCAAGACCTGTTAAGTAGGAAGTCCAGGTTTTCTTGGTGACCCAGGTTCCGTTTTCGTATTTTTGAAGTTTCATTTCAATTGATGAGGCATAAACATCCTTCAGATCATGGAAGGAATAGCAGACAAAGTTGTCTTTATGGAGACCGATTTCTGAGCCCCAACACATAAAGACGGTTGATCTTTCGGGAGTAACGGTTATTTTGTCTACTGCAAAGATGGGGGTCGCCACCAGTAGGGTCAAAACCAGGGTCAGTAAAACCACCTTTTTGAACATAAGTATTTTTCCACTCCTTTCGATATGTTTACTAATATGACAAATAAAAACAAAAAATGGTTCTATAATAATTTGTTTTTAATATAAAAAAAACGAGAACCTTTTTCTTTTTTTTTTGGTCTAATCTTATGTATGAAGAATTTATTTTCTTTTCGACAAAATTTGAGATAAAATAATTGTCATTAATTTATTATAAGGATGGTTTATGATGATCGTATTAAAGAAAAATCCGCCGGTATTAAATCTTCATAAGGAAATTCTTTATGCGTTGTTATTTATAGGGATTTGTAGCCTGATTATTAATTATTTATGGACGCAAAACTTGTTGTTTTATCACACCTTTGCGGAACTGGTCTGTATTTTTACATCTTTAGTTATTTTTATGACGATCTGGTATACTTATGAAATTAATGACCAGTTGAATCACCTGATCGGCTTTGGTTTTTTAGCGGTGGCTATTTTTGATGCGATCCATGCCATTTATTATGCGGAGTATGTGGCGGGCCAGAATCAATTGTCGCTTTGGTATTGGCTGTTCGGCAGGATTATTGAAGGAATTGTTTTAAACCTGATGGTTTGGGAGAAGTATAATCTATCAAAGAAGAGCGCTTTTTTGGTTACGGTCCTCGTTTCATCTTTTTGTTCCTGGTTGATTTACCAGCAGCGGGCCTATTTGCCGCTGTTAAGAGATCCTTCCGGCATTACAGTTATTCGGCTTATCATCGAAGGTCTGGTCATCCTTTTATTCCTCCGCGCCTTATCGAAAATAAAAGGGAAACGAAAGGAAAAAGGGCAAATCGCCTATGATTATATCTTTACTGCTTTAATTATTGCGATCATTGCTGAGCTCATTCTTATGTTCTTTTCCTTTGAGTCGGTGTTTCATGGCGTGGGGCACCTTTTCAAAACAATTTACTATTTCTTTCTTTTTAAAGGGATTTTTGTCTCCGTGGTGCTCTATCCTTATGAGCGTTTAGAAGATAACAACCAATTTTTGATTAACGTGCTCAATGATTTACCAGTTGGTGTAACGATGTATAATGCGCATGATTTAAAACTATGCTTTGCTAACACTAAGGCCCTTAACCTGTTTAATTGCGAACTGAAAAACATCTATGGTTTTATTCCGGATGATATCGCCATTCGGTTTGGCGAAATGAAAAGAATTCCCCACCTTTTGTTGACCGGGTCCAATACCGAAAGAAGCATTCTATTGGAAGTGCAGGATAATACGGGGAAAAAGCTGAAATTGATGACCGATTATTTTAAAATGGAGGACCAATACCTGGTGATGTTTGAAGAAGCTAAGAAGGAGCAGGATTTAACCAATCTGAATTTGCAGTCCAAAGCGATTCTTAGTTCCATCAATAATCCGATTATCATCACCAATCTTGATTACATTATTATCACTTGCAACGCCAAAACCACGGAATTGTTCGATATGGAAGAGTCGGAAATCATCGGGAAAAATGTTTATTCCCTCTTTGAATTAATCAAAGATGAGCGGGAAGTGGAAAAAAGTGAAAGGTTAAAACACGATTATTTTAAATCGGTGCAAAAGGATAACTTTTTACGGATTTCCATTGTGACCCTCAAAGGGTGCCGGAAAGAGCTGCTGGTCCATACCGATCAGATTAAAAATGTGGAGGGGGATATTATCGGCATTATGATCACCGCGGCTGATATCACCATGATCAATCAGGAAAATGAACTGCAACGGCAGAATGAAAAATTAATCATTCTGGGACAAATGGCCGCAGGCGTAGTCCATGAAATAAAAAATCCTTTAACGACCATTAAAGGATTTAGCCAATTGATTAAATATAAAGCGGAAGACGAAAAGATCTTAGAATTCGCCCGCTATATTGATGAGGAAACGGACAATATCAATAAGTTTGTTACTGATTTTCTGTTGTTTGCCAAGCCCGCACCTTTTCAATTAAGAGAGATCACGATTAATGAGCTCATTGAATCGATCAAAACCATGATTGAGACCAATGCTTTCATCAGAAAGATCAATGTAAGTTTTCAAATTAATGATGGTGAAAAAGTGATTAAGGCCGACCTGAACAAAATCCGGCAAGTCATTTTAAATATTACGAAAAACGCCATGGAAGTATTGATCGAACAGGCGCATCCCGAAATAAGGATACGTACGGAGTATCGCCCTAAGAGTTGTGAAATGATGATTCGGATTCATAATAACGGAAAACCGATGACCGAAGAAGAAAAACTGATGGCGGACACGCCCTTTTTCACTACCAAAGCCAAAGGAACAGGTTTAGGCTTAAGTGTTTGTTACCAAATCATTCGCGAACATTACGGGAGAATCGAAATCGAAAGCGGAGACGGAAAAGGAACCGAATTCATTATTGTTCTCCCTTGTCCCCAGGAAGAGATAAAAGAAAATAAGCAGGGAAAAACCGTTCACGTTCATATATAATCAATATATAAAAAAGATAAGAAAAAGCTTTCAGACGGAGGGAAAAGATGAGCGTGGCAGAAAAGGTCAAAATTATGGTGGAACGTTGTCATCCGGAGGCCAGAATACCGGATTATGCCCATCCCGGCGATGCAGGGATGGATTTGTACGCCGTGGAAGAGGAAATTATCGGACCGGGGAAGACCGTTTTGGTGAGAACCGGGCTGAAAGTAGCTCTTCCGGTAGGCTATGAACTGCAGGTGCGCCCGCGGAGCGGCCTGTCCTTAAAATCACCGCTTCGCATTGCCAATAGCCCCGGCACCATTGACGCGGGATATCGGGACGAGGTTTGTGTCATTGTGCACAACAGCTCAAGCGAGGAAGAGTACCGGATCAAAAAAGGCGACCGGATCGCCCAGATCGTCTTGCAAAAGGTACCCACCATCGAATGGGTACCGGTGGAAAACGTGGCCGAGATAGGACAAAACCGGGGCGGCGGCTTCGGCTCCAGCGGACGCTAGCTTGCTAAGTCCGCTGTTCTCTCTTGCACGTGCTAACCGCTCCAAGGAACGCGGCCAACATTATTGGATTAACAGCTCGCTTAACAGGAATTAAAAATAACCACGTCGGAAGATGGATTTCCTGACGTGGTTATTTTTACATTGTGCCTCTCAGAAAAATTATGTTGTCTCAAGTAAATCCAGGCAGCTGGCAAAATCATCGATAGCCGCCAGAACCGGGCCGGAGCTGGTCATATCCACGCCGGCCTTTTTTAGTAAGTTGATCGGGTAATCGGAGCCGCCGGTGGTGAGAAAATGCAGGTAAGCCTCCAGGGCGCCTTCTTTTTGCTGCTCGATTTGTTGGGCCAGGCAAATGGCGGCGGAAATTCCTGTGGCGTACTGGTACACATAGAACGGCCGGTAGAAATGGGGGATGCGGGCCCATTCGTAGGTTAATTCCCGGTCAATGGTGAAGTCGGGGCCGTGGTAATACTCATATAGCCCGTGGTATTTCTGACAAAGCAGTTCCGGGGTGAGGGGGGTCTCTTCAGCCACCAGTTGGTGCATCTGCATTTCAAAGTCCGCAAAAAAGGCTTGCCGGTATAAGGTGGAGCGGATGCTGTCCAGGTGCATGCTGAGCAGGTAGTTTCTTTCCTCTGGATCGGTGGCCCGGTTCAGCAGGTAGCGGTAGAGGAAATACTCGTTGACGGTGGATGCCACTTCCGCGGTAAAAATCACGTAATCCGCATTGACATAAGGCTGATGCAGATTGCTGTAGTAGCTGTGCATCACATGGCCCAGTTCGTGGGCCATCGTAAACAGGTCATCCAGGGTGCCCGTGAAATTCAACAGGGAATAGGGGTGAACGCCGTAAACGCCGTTGGCGTAAGCACCGGAGACTTTGCCTTTTTTGGGGTACACGTCAATCCAGCGTTCGGTAAAGGCCTGCTTTAAAACCTTGGTGTATTCTTCTCCCAAAATGCTCAAGGCAGCCAGGACAGTTTCCCGGGCTTCTTCAAAACTATATGTTTTGTCCACGTTTTTCGTGAAGGGAACAAAAAGGTCATAGAAATGCAGATCGGGATAGCCCAGCTTCCTTTTTCTAAGGTCCAGATAGCGCTGCAGCTGGTGGACATTGCTGCGGACGGTTTCAATTAAGGAGTCGTACACATGGATAGGGATATGGTTTTGCTGCAGGGCCATTTCCCGGGAAGAGGCATATTTTCTGGTTTTGGCTAAAAAGGCATGGTAGCGGATATTTCCGTAAATGATGGAAGTGATGGAGTTAATGGAGCTTCCGTATGTATTTAAAAGCGCTTGGAAGAATCTTGCCCGGAAAGCCCGGTCCCGGGAATTGAGCGCCTTACGGTAATGGGCTTCGTTGGCGGTGATTTTTTGCCCGGTGTCGTCTTCGATTTCCGGGTATTTTAAGTCATTAACCGTCAGGTCGTCGTAGATTTTTTCAAAAGTGCCCCCCAAAGCCCCCATCTGGGAAAGGATTTCTTCCTCCGCCGGGGTGAGGATATGGGCTTTCATTTGAAAGAGTTTTTCAAACATAAAACGGTAGGTTTCCAGTTCCGGGAGTTCTTCGATGTATTGGTGGAAAGTTTCCGGCTGCATTTGGAGCAGTTCCGGTTCATAAAAGGCCAGGGCGCTGCTGATCTTGGTGTAGAGGATGTCCAGTTTTTCGTAATTCTTTTTCGCGGCGGCATTACTCATGTCGGCGTCGAATTTCATCTTGGCGTAAGAGGCCGCCCGTTCCAATTTAATCCCCAATTGGTCCATCAAGGTTAAGGTCTCCAGCAAATTGCGGGCGCTGGTGGTAATAGTGCCTTTTTTGGCCACGATTTGCTTTAGTAAAGCCTCGATTTCGTGCCGGTCTTTTTCCCATTCCTCGGTGGAGGGGTATAAATGGGAAAGATCCCAAGTGTATTGTTCCGTTGGATTCAAAGCGATTCACTCCTTTGGGTTAGATTAACAATTATTATTATATGGCAAATCGTCGGCTTTAACCACTATTTGACAATCAAGATGCATAGATTTCCGGCCGGCTGGGAAATCTACGGAGTATAAGGAAATGCTGAAAACAATCTGATAAAATGCGGATTGAACAAAGGAGGGTTCCGATGACCAGATTACCTTTAGGAACGATCGTTTTAGTCGTCGTGTCGCTTTTGGTTTATTTCGGCCTGGCCCATCGTTTGTTAGACCGGATGCGACTTACGGACAAACAGGCCCTCATTGTCCTGGGCGCCTTGATTGTGGGTAGCTTTATCGATATTCCCCTTTCCCGGGGGAATATCAATGTAACTTTAAATGTGGGCGGGGCGCTGGTGCCCTTGGGGCTAGCCGTTTATCTTCTGACCAGGGCGGGGACCACGAAAGAATGGGGCCGGTCGCTCCTGGCCACAGCAGTCACGGCGGGACTGATTTATTTTCTCGGCAGTATCCTGATGACCAACGAGCCCTATGACCGGCGCACCATTTTGGACCCCTTATACGTTTATCCATTGGTGGCCGGGGTTACCGCCTATGTGCTGGGCCGTTCCCGCCGGGCCGCCTTTGTGGCGGCGACCCTGGGCGTCTTAAGCCTGGATGTCATCCATTATTTCTGGCTCCTTTCCAAAGGAGTGCCGGGGACGGTGCATTTTGGCGGGGCCGGCGCCTTTGACTCCATCGTTTTTGCCGGCCTGGTGGCGATTCTATTAGCGGAGATCTTCGGCGAAAGCCGGGAGCGGTTGCAGGGCGGACCAATCAGCGAAGGGCACGCGCCCAGCTTGCTCAAACATTTGCGGGTGGATAAGGAAAGTGAGAATGAGATGGTAAAGGAAGATGGGGATGAACATGAAGAAAAACATCATTAATCTGTTGGTTTTAGCCTTAAGTTTATTTTGTTTGCTGGTGGGCGGAGGGCTCTTTCTGTTGGAAACAAACCCTAAGGTTTACAATGCCCTGGCCCAAACCGGTTTAAACATGACTTTTCTTGACAACCTCGGCCGCTGGGAGGACGAATTGGAAGTAGGCAGCTATTATTCCTTAGTGGACGAAAGCGGCAAGGAATTAGACCAGGTGGGGCGGCAGGTCTATATCGGCGATGAGTTTATTCTCGAGAACAACCGGCGCTACAAAGTAACCAAAATCGACGAAGAACGGCAACAAGCTATTACGCAGTTAGTCGGGGTGGAGGAAATCAGCTACCGGGAAGAATGGGACGCCGAGCCTGCGACCAGGATGGACGGCAAATACAAAGGGGTCGCTGTTTACATGACCCATACCGACGAGTCCTATGTGCCCACGGACGGAACCCACAGTAAGCCGGGAAGCGGGGGAATCCTCCAGGTGGGTAATACCCTGGCCAACAGCTTAAAGGAAAAGGGGGTTGAGTCCAACATCAGTTTTAACAAACACGACCCCCATGACGCCAATGCTTATCATCGTTCCCGGAAAACGGCGGTCCAGTTGTTAAAGGACAACCCTGTGGCTTTAATTGACGTGCACCGGGACGGCATTCCGGACCCCAATTTTTATAAAACGGAAATCAACGGGCAGACCGGTACTAAAATCCGCTTGGTGGTCGGCCGGCAAAACGCCAATATGTCTGCCAATTTAGATTTTGCCAAAAGGATTAAGGCCTATTTTGACAAACATTATCCCGGCTTTATCAAGGGAATTTACATCGGTAAGGGCAATTATAATCAGGATTTGGGGCCGCAAACGATGCTGATTGAAGTGGGCACCCACACCAATTCCCGTACCGCCGCCGAACGAGGGGTATCGGTTTTTGCCGAGGGGATTCCGAAGGTGGTCGGGGCGGCGACGGGAGCGCCGGTAGGTCCAACCGGTGCTGCGCGGCCGGGAGTAGGGAGAGCGTTACTGACGATTCTGGCCATAGCGGTGGTTGGGGGTGGAGCTTTCCTGCTTTTAAGCACGGGCAGCTTGAAGGGCTCCTGGGCGAAAATCAGCGGTTTAGGCAAAGAGTTCTCCAATTACTTTGGACCAAGTCGAACCAAGTTGGCAAATCCTCCTGAAAGCAGCCCCGAAGGGCAGGCTGATCCGCAAGATGAAGAAAAATGAAGATCATCTATAACTGTTACGGCGGTGCCCATTCCTCGGTTACGGCGGCGGCGCTGCATCTGGGTTTGCTGCCCGAAGCAAGGCCGGCTACCGCAAAAGAGCTGCTCAGCCTCCCCTATTACGACGCCCAAGTGGGCAAGGACCACGGGCGGATCCGCTTTATGGGTTTTGACGAGTGGGGAAACGAGGTTTACGTTGTAGGCAAAAAGAATCTGGGCTTTTTTTACGAAACCATAATGCGGAGCATGATTGCCTTATGCGGCGATGCCCAGGGAAAATACCTTTTTGTCAATACGATGCCCTATGTTAACTTGTGGATGGTTATTGGAGGTTTTCTTTCCCGGCGCGTGGGGCTGATCGTTCCCGGCCGGCGGATTGTGATTTACGGTACGCAAAAGTCCTATTTTAAATTCTTGCATCTGGTCAAACTTATCAAGGGGAAAGACCTTCCCGGCCGCTCATTTTAAGTGGCAAAATGAAGAAACAAGCAGCCCATTTATTTGCTAATATTGACGTAGGGGACAGAATAAAGGATAATGAAGAATGACATGAATTCGGGCAGTGGTGGTGAGCGTGGTGCCGGGAGCGGTGATTGCTTTGGTAGAGACAGGGTCCTTGGCGGAACAACTGGGGCTCGTCGCCGGGGATCGTATTTTAACAATAAATCAGCAAAGCATTGAAGATTTAATCCAGTTTCAAATTGCCTGGGCTGATGAACTGGTCCAACTGGAGGTTTTAAAAAAGAACGGTGACCTGGTGTTTTACGAGCTTGAGAAGGAGTATGACGAGCCGTTGGGGGCGCATTTTGAAGAGGCGGTTTTCAATGGCATTAAGACTTGCCGCAACAAGTGCGCTTTTTGCTTTGTGGATCAGATGCCTCCTAAGATGAGGAAAAGCCTGTATCTGAAGGATGATGATTACCGGCTGTCTTTTTTGCAGGGCAGCTATATTACCCTGACCAACCTGGAGCGGGAAGATATCGAACGGATTAAACGGGAGCGTCTTTCTCCTTTATACGTCTCGGTCCATACTACTAATCCCGAATTACGCATCAAATTAATGCAAAACCCCCGGGCGGGTCAGGTGCTGGATGTGCTCAGAGAGCTTGCGGCCGCCGGGATTGAGTTGCATACCCAGTTGGTAGTTTGTCCGGAAATCAATGACGGTGCGGTGCTGAAGCAAACTTATCAGGATTTAAGCAAAATCCCGGGGGTACTTAGCTTGGCCGTAGTTCCGGTGGGGTTGACCGCTTTTCGCCAGAATCTTTCGCCTTTGCGCCTTTTCCGGCCGGACGAGGCGCGCCGCCTGGTGCAATGGGTGGAAGAACAGCAAGCAAAAGAACTTGAGCAAAGGGGCAGCCGTTTTCTTTGGCCTTCCGACGAGTTTTATCTATTAGCCGCTTTGCCCTTTCCTTCGTATGAAGCCTATGAAGATTTTGCCCAGTTGGAAAACGGGGTGGGGATGGTCCGGCTTTTGTGGGATGAGTTTGGTACCTTGTCTTTACCGGATAAGCTGGCCCATTCCCGGGAAATTGTGATTGCCACGGGAGTTGCGGGTTTAGCGGTAATGGAGCCTATTGTGGAACGGCTTAACGGAATATCCGGCTTAAAGGTCAGCTTGCAGGGGATTCGGAACAGCTTTTTTGGCCCGTCCGTCACGGTTGCGGGCTTGTTAACGGGCAGCTGTTTTTTGGAAGGCTTAAAGGGCTTGCCGCCGGGCAGCGCCGTTTTGATTCCTGATTCGACGGTACAATCAGGAAACGGCAGGTTTTTGGATGATTTGACCCCTGCGGAAGTAGGCAAACAGTTAGGAATCCGGCTCCTTACCGTGCCCGTCAGCGCGGAAGGGATATGGAGCAGGATTAGTGGTATAATTAGGAATAGCGAAGGCACAGAGAAGTGACTGCAAGGACAGCAAAGGGGGGCTGAGAGTTGGCGAAGCCGATTGTGGCCATAGTAGGCCGGCCCAATGTGGGTAAATCTACCTTGTTTAACCGGCTTACGGGCGGGCGGGTGGCCATTGTGGAAGATACGCCCGGGGTCACCCGGGACAGGCTTTATCGCGATGCCGAATGGCTGGGACAAAGCTTTACGGTGGTTGATACCGGCGGGATAGAATTTTCCGGCGGCGAAGATTCGATTACCAATCAGATCCGCAAACAGGCGGAAATTGCCGTGGCCGAAGCTGATGTCATCCTTCTTCTGGTGGATAGCCGGGCTGGGCTGTTACCACAAGATGAAGAGATTGCCGCGCAGCTCAGAAAGACTTCCAAACCGGTCATCCTGGTTGTGAATAAAGTAGAGCAATTTAAGGATAATTCGGACCTTTATGATTTTTACCGTTTGGGTTTTGAGGATCTGGTTTGTATTTCCGCCGAACACGGGTTGAATACCGGTGATTTGCTTGATCTTGTGGTGAGCAAATTTCCCGTGCCTCCGGAAGATGAAACGGAGCCGGATGTGATTAAAATTGCGGTGGTGGGCCGGCCCAATGTGGGAAAGTCCTCCCTGGTCAATGCCATCCTGGGACAGGAACGGGTGATTGTGAGCAATATTGCCGGTACTACCCGCGATGCCATTGATGTGCCCTTTGCAAGAAAAAACCAGCGCTATTTGCTGATTGATACGGCCGGGATGCGCCGGAAAGGAAATATTGCGGAAAACACGGAACGGTACAGCGTCATCCGCGCTTTACGAGCCGTTGACCGCAGCGATGTGGTCTTAATCGTGCTGGATGCGACGGAGGGAGTCACCGAGCAGGACAAACGGATCGCCGGTTATGTGCACGAGGCCGGAAAGGGCGCGGTGCTGGTGGTCAACAAATGGGACCTCATCGAAAAAGATGAAAAGACGATGCATCGATTTGACGCGGAGATTCGCCGGCAGTTGGCCTTTATGCCCTATGCGCCCACCCTTTATGTTTCGGCTTTGACGAAGCAAAGGATCGTGAAAATTACCGACTTGGTAGATTTCGTCGCGGAACAACAAGTGCAGCGCATTAGCACCAGTGTCCTAAACGAAGTGATCAGTGAAGCGGTGCAAATGGCCCCGCCGCCTTCGGAGAAAGGAAAAAGGCTCAAGATTTTGTATGTGACTCAGACCGGGATTAAGCCGCCCCACTTTGTTTTCTTTGTCAATGAGCCAGAGTTGATGCATTTTTCCTATTTAAGGTACCTGGAAAATAAATTGCGGGAAAACTTCGGCTTTGAAGGCACTCCTTTAAAAATTACCGTGCGCAGAAGAGAGGAAAAAACTTAAAAGTAGCGAACATAGTTTTAAATATAGTGGTAGGCACATTAAGCAAATGTTATAACAAAGGGCAGGAACGGTTGGCCGAAGAAACTGGACATGGTAAAAGGAGCTGGTTAGATGGACTTAGCAATCGTAGTTCTGCTATGTTATTTATTGGGCTCGATTTCTTTCGGTATTATCATCGCGAAACTGGTTAAAGGCATCGATATCAGGGAATACGGCAGTGGAAACGCGGGCTTTACCAATGTGTTGCGGGTAGTAGGGAAATGCCCTTCGGTACTCGTTTTAATCGGTGATACCCTAAAAGGCGTCTTGGCGGTCTTGATCGGTTATCATTTCGGTGATACCAATTATGCGGTAATTGCTGGGCTGATGGCCATGCTTGGGCATGCTTATCCTCTTTTCTTTCGTTTCCGGGGCGGTAAAGCGGTAGCCACCGGATTAGGTGTTACCCTTACCTTGGCACCCGATGTGACGCTGATCGCCCTGGCCGTATTTTTCCTGACGGTGGGGATTAGCCGTTACGTGTCCTTAGGCTCGATTCTGGCGTCCATCAGCGTGCCGCTGATGATGCTGGTCTTGCATAAACCGTTGCCCATTTTCCTGTTTGGGCTCATCGGAGCGGCGGTGGTGCTTTACCGCCACAAGACCAATATTGTCCGGCTTTATCAGGGGACCGAAAGCAAAATTGGGCAGAAGCCCGACGACGGAGGGGTGAAATAACAGGCGGAGCCCGGCCGGGAAAGTGCCGGCCGGACCCGGCGCAGTATCTGAAACGAGGGGGAGTTCGATGAAAAAGGTCGCATTGTTGGGAGCAGGGAGTTGGGGGACCGCGCTGGCTTTTTTGCTGGCGAAGAAAGGGTTCCCGGTGCACCTGTGGGGACGCAGCAGCGAAAAAATGGCTTTAATGAATAAGAGCAGGGAAAACCGGCCGTACCTGCCGGGCGTGCTTCTTCCTCAGGAGGTTGTGGCGACGGCCGATCTGGAAGAAGCTTTAACCGGTAAAAAATATGTGGTTCTGGCCGTACCTTCCGACCAAATCCGGGCCCTGTGCCGTCAAATCAAAGAACTCGTCCGGGAAGACATGATTCTGGTTAATGTGGCCAAGGGCATTGAACAAGGCACTCTTCTGCGGATGAGTGAAGTGATCGCCGAGGAACTGGAGGAAAAAGGGCCGGCAATTAGCGTCCTTTCCGGACCCAGCCATGCGGAAGAAGTGGGCCGGGAAATCCCCACGGCGGTGGTGGTCGGCGCCAAAACTAGGCAAGTGGCCGAAGAAATCCAGGATCTTTTCATGACGCCGAAGTTTCGCGTCTACACAAACCCGGATTTAATCGGCATCGAGTTCGGCGGGGCCTTAAAGAACGTGATTGCCTTGAGCACGGGCATCGCCGACGGCCTTGGTTATGGCGACAATACGAAAGCTGCCCTGATTACCCGCGGGGTGCGGGAAATCGCCCGGGTAGGGGTGGCGGCCGGCGCCAATCCCCTTACTTTTGCCGGTTTAACCGGCATCGGGGATTTGATTGTGACCTGTACCAGCATGCACAGCCGCAACCGGCGGGCCGGGATTATGCTGGGCAAAGGCGAACACTTGCCGGAGGTGCTCAAAAAAGTGGGCATGGTGGTGGAAGGGGTTACGGCCACTAAGACGGGCTGCGCCCTGAGCGACAAGTACCAGGTGTCCATGCCCATTTGCCGCGAAACCTACGAGGTATTGTTTAACAACAAGGACCCGCGGGAGGCGGTGGTTGATTTAATGATGCGCCAAAAGACCCATGAAGTGGAGGAAGTAGTGAAGCAAGCCGACTGGTAAGGCAAAGGACCGGTGGTACCCGGCCAAGAGTTCTGAAAAAGAGATAGTGCAGAAATGGATAGAACATGCGCAGCGAAGGTGCTGCGCAATATTTTTTCCAGCCTAATTTATGGATGATTGATGTGAACATAAATTAGGCATTTTTTTTGAACTTAGTAATAAATAATTAAAGAGGACAGTATATATGTACTGTTCATTAATTGGAAATTTGTACAGACTCTAAAGAGTTTTTCTTTAAGTCCCATCAATGTTGGTTAAGGGGGGATGACGGGATCGGAAAGTTTAAGCCTGCACCTTTTTAAATAGGAAGAATTTTAAGGAGGGGATAGTGTGGAAAATATTTTTCGTGACATTGCGGAAAGAACAGGGGGTGATGTATATCTAGGGGTAGTAGGACCTGTTCGGGTAGGCAAATCAACATTTATCAAAAGGTTTATGGATTTATTGGTCATTCCCAATATTGTGAACAGTTATGACCGGGAAAGGGCGATTGACGAATTGCCGCAAAGCGGAGCCGGCAAAACCATTATGACCACCGAGCCCAAATTTGTCCCCAACGAGGCGGTGGAAATCCAGATCAAAGAAGGACTGAAGGTGGCGGTAAGACTTGCGGATTGTGTCGGTTATACCATCCCCGGCGCAAAAGGATATGAAGACGAAAACGGGCCCCGGATGGTAAACACCCCCTGGTCGGAAGAAGCCATGCCTTTTCAGGAAGCGGCCGAGATGGGGACACGGAAGGTCATTACCGACCATTCGACCATTGGCATTGTGCTGACCACCGACGGCAGCATCACCGAGTTACCCCGGGAAAACTATGTGGAGGCGGAAGAGAGAATCGTCGAAGAGTTAAAAGCGCTGGGGAAACCCTTTGTGGTCATCCTCAATTCGGTGCAACCTCACGATGTTAACACGATTGAACTGGCGCAGGAGTTGGAAAACAACTACGAGGTTCCGGTGATTCCGGTGGATGTGGCCCAAATGTCCCAGGGGACGATTATGCAAATTCTGGAGGAAGCGTTGTTTGAGTTCCCGGTGAACGAAGTCAACATCAGTCTGCCCAAGTGGATCGAGGAACTCGCATCGGAGCATTGGTTAAGATCGAAATTCGAGAGTTCCGTGCAGGAGATTATCAGTCAGGTACGGAGGCTGCGGGATATTGATCAAGCGCTGGAAACCCTGTCCCATTTGGATTTTATCGGAGAAGTCGTGCTGGAGAGCATGGATATGGGAACGGGAACCGCATCCATTGAGATGACCGCACGGGATGGTTTGTTCTACGAAGTATTAAATGAAGCCACCGGGCTCGAAATCACCGGCGAACACGATATTTACCGGCTGATGAAAGAACTGACTTTTGCCAAAGTGGAATATGACAAAGTAGCCGCAGCCCTGGAACGGGTACGCGAGTGTGGCTATGGGGTCGTCAACCCCATTATGTCGGAAATGATCCTGGAAGAACCGGAATTAATCAAGCAAGGGGGCTTATTTGGGGTAAAACTAAAGGCCAGCGCCCCATCCTTACATATTATCCGGACGGACATTACCACAGAAATCACGCCGCTCATGGGCACGGAAAGACAATGCGCTGATTTGGCTCAATACATCATGGATAAATTCCAGGAGAACCCGTCCCAGATCTGGAATTACGATATTTTCGGCAAATCCCTGCAGGAACTGGTCACCGACAATATCCAAAACAAACTGCAGACCATTCCGCAGAATGTCCAGGATAAACTGAAGGAAACCTTGAGGCGCATCGTGAATGATGGCAGCGGTGGGATCATCTGCATCATCATTTAAAAATCGGTCGCATTGACCGATTTTTTTTTATGGGCGCGCTTTATCACAGAAGGAACGAAATTTATTGCTGATTCAAATTTTAAATGATATAATGTCTACCGTACGTAGAAAGAAATCTACCCAGGAAGGACACCCAGGAGGTTTTGCCGATGCTGAAAGAGAAACACAAGCATTTTTACTTAGTAAGCAAAGAGATTATTCCTGAAGCGATCCTCAAAACGGCAATGGCGAAAGAAATTCTCCAGCGCGGCGAGGCTTTCACGGTCAATGAGGCCGTGGAAAAGGTAGGCTTGAGCAGGAGCGCCTTTTACAAATACCGGGACGGGGTGTTCCCGTTCTATGAAACCGGTAAAGAAAAAATCATCACCCTCTCTTTAATCCTGGAGCATAAACCGGGCGTGCTTTCCGATGTGCTTAACACGGTAGCGGCCATGAAAGGGAATGTCTTAACGATTAATCAGGGCTTGCCTCTGCAAAACCTGGCCAATACTACTTTAAGCATTGAGACAAGAGAGTTGGAAGATGAACCGGCGGCACTGATTAGCAAACTGCGCTCCCTGCGCGGGGTGAAAAAGGTAGAAATAGTGGGACAAAGTAAGGAGGCGGAATAATTCATGGAAAAAATCGATGTTGCCATCCTTGGATTAGGTACGGTAGGACAAGGTGTGGTAAAGATTTTACAGAAAAACGAGGCCTTATGGCCCAAGAAATGCCAGGCGGCAATTAATATTAAAAAGGTTTTTGTGCGCAACCTGCAGAAAAAGCGAGAGGTTGATTTACCGGCGGGGGTGCTTACTGATAAGTGGCAGGAGATCATTGACGACCCTGCAATCAAAGTGGTAATTGAACTGATGGGGGGCATCGAGCCGGCCCGGACCTATATTCTGCAAGCTTTAGAAAAAGGAAAAAACGTGGTTACAGCCAATAAAGATTTGCTAGCCGAGCACGGCGATGAATTATTTATGGCCTGTGAAAACAACGCCGTCGATTTATACTTCGAGGCCAGCGTGGGGGGCGGGATCCCGATTATCAATCCTTTAAAGCAGAGTTTGCTGGCCAATAACATCGAGAAGGTCATGGGCATTATCAACGGAACGACCAACTACATTTTAACGAGGATGGCGCAGGCCGGGCTGAGCTTTGAAACAGCCTTGAAGGAGGCGCAGGAATTAGGTTATGCGGAAGCCGATCCGACGTCGGACGTGGAAGGCTTGGACGCGGCCCGCAAGATTGCCATTTTATCCTCCATTGCTTTTCACACCCGGGTTAAATTAGCAGATGTCTTTGTGGAGGGGATTACCGGGATTACGCCGGATGATATCACTTATGCCCGGGAAATGGGCTATACCATCAAACTGCTGGGGATCGGCTCATCGGACGGACAGGATGTGGAAGTGCGGGTTCATCCGGCGCTGGTACCCGTGCAGCATCCTTTAGCCAGTGTCAACGATGCGTTTAATGCGATTTTTGTGAAAGGCGATGCGGTCGGCGACACGATGTTTTTCGGCCTGGGTGCGGGACAACTTCCCACCGCCAGTTCCGTTGTCGGCGATTTGCTTGAGGTGATTAATAATATCCGGACGAAAAGCACCGGCCGCCGGGCTTGCACCTGTTACGAAGGAAGAACGATCACGCCCATGGGTGAAGTGATGACCAATTACTTCTTGCGTCTTCGCGTCATCGATCGTCCCGGCGTTTTGGCCAGCATTGCCGGGGTCTTCGGGAATCACGGGGTCAGCCTGGCTTCCGTAGTGCAGAAGGGCAGTTTCCAGGATGAGGCTGAGTTGGCGGTGATTACCCACCGGGTGAAAGAAAAAGATATCCAGGATGCCTTGAAAGTAATCAAAGAAATGTCGATTACGAAAGCAATCGTCAGTCAAATCAGAGTGGAAGGTCTGGAGTGATAAACGTGGCCGTGTTAAAAGTCAGCGTTCCGGCAACTTCCGCCAACCTGGGGGCAGGGTTTGACTGTGCCGGGATCGCTTTGAATTTAGCCAATGATTTGTATTTTAGCATCGGCAAGGCTGATGCATCCGGTTTTCCGGCGGATGCTACGCCCTTGTCGGGATATAGTTTGGCCCATCGGGGTTTCAAGCTGGTGATGGAAAAGACCGGCCGGAAAATGCCCCCGGATTTACGCATCGCCATTTTAGCGAAAGTGCCCCGTTCCCGGGGCTTAGGAAGCAGCGCCACGCTCACCGTAGCCGGAATTGTGGCGGCCAATGCGCTTATAGAGGCGGATTTATCGGAAGAAGAAATCGTAACCCTGGCCTCCCAACTGGAAGGGCATCCGGACAACGCCGCACCTGCTTATCTGGGCGGTTTGGTGGTTTCGATTGCATCCGCAGAGGGCATCAAATACCGGCAGGTAAAACCCCAATCGGATTTACGAGCGATTGTGGCGGTACCAGATTTCGAACTGGCCACTTCCGCCGCCCGTAAGGTATTGCCATCGAAGGTTTCCCGGCAGGATGCGGTTTTTAACACGGGCCGCTTTGGTTTGTTTATGACCGCGATTTTAACCGGCGATTACCGCCTGCTTGGGGAGGCGATGGAGGACCGCCTGCACCAGCCCTACCGGATGCCGCTGGTGCCCGGCTTACAGGAGGTAATGGGTGCGGCCAGGGCGCAAGGCGCCTTAGGCAGTTGCCTGAGCGGAGCGGGACCTTCGGTTTTGGCCTTTTGCCACCGCAACCAGGAAGCCATTGGCCGGGCCATGCAGGAAGCGTGGCGGAAAGCTGGAATCAAGGCGGAGATATATTCCCTGGGCATATCCTTACAGGGGACCACTTATAGCTTTCTATAGCCAGGCGGAAAAAGGACAATCCTTTACAGAACAGCAACAGGGGCGATGAATACGCGCAAGATGCATGATAAAGGGGCAATTCGCTAATAAGCATACTGCTGGATAGAGATAGGAAAGGGATGACACTTGACATTACGGCTTGTTCGATTATATAATATGAATTGTGGCTTCGGGGCGTAGCTCAGTTTGGCTAGAGCGCCATCTTGGGGTGGTGGAGGCCGCTGGTTCAAGTCCAGTCGCTCCGACCATTTTTTTTATTAAGACAATTTAGTGAGTACGGCACGTAGCAAAAAGATCGCTCTTGGGGAGCGGTCTTTTTTCACACATTTGTATTTAGGGGTATAAACAAGGGGACATGCCTTGATCATTCAAGACGGCCCCTTTTTTATGTTTGACCGAAAAACTTAGGTTTTATGCTTTAATGAAAATATGTTAAAATATCGATGTTATCGCTATAATAACTGAGACAGTGACGAACGGATTGAGGTGTACTGAGCAATGGAATTCGTAAATAACATTAAAAATACGGCGCTGATTTTTGAAGGGGGCGGCATGAGAGCCAGTTATACCGCTGGTATTTTGAATGTACTCCTGGAAAACGAGCTGTATTTTGATTATGTGGCGGGGATATCGGCGGGAGCCACACACACGGTTAATTATCTGGCTCGCGCCCCGGAAAGAGCGCGGCGTTCTTTTGTCGATTTGGTTTTAGATCGGCGTTTTGGCGGGTGGGGTTCCTTTCTGAAAGGCGAAGGTTATTTTCGTGCGCATTATATTTACGAACAAACCTCTGCTCCGGATGAAGCATTACCGCTGGAGTTAGAGCGATTTTTAGCTAATCCCGCCCGATTTCGAATTGGTGCTTTCGAACGGGAAAGCGGGAAGATGGTCTATTTTTCGAAGGAAGATATTCATGAAATGATGGACTTGATGAAAATTGTACGTGCTTCCTCGTCCATGCCTATTTTTATGCCTCCTACATATTATAAGGGGCACTATTATGTTGATGGTGGTTTGGGAGGAGGAATCGCTCTTGATATTGCCAAAAAGGACGGCTTCGAGCGTTTCTTTGTGGTGCTCACCCGCCCGAAAGGCTACCGAAAAGACCCACTAAAATTCCCGGCTATGATCAGGGCATATTACCGGAAATATCCTCTTGTAGCGGAAGCCATGCGTAAGCGTCATCTGATTTACAATCAAACGCTGGAAGAACTTGAAGAATTGGAAAGGGAAGGGAAAGCGTTTTTGGTTTATCCCGAGGTAATGGCGGTGTCTAACCGGGAAACAAATCATCAAAAGCTTGCCGCATGCTATGAGATGGGCTATGCGCAAGGCAGGCGGGATTTACCAAGGTGGAAGGAATTCTTGGGAATGGCCTGATGAGCAACCTCTGCTAATGATACCCGAATAAATAAAATGCTATTTACAGTGAGTTACATCCCCTGCTGGTGCATGTATTAAACTGCCGAGAATTGCTCGGCAGTTCAACTTGCACCCCATATATCTGCCATAGTTCCCGAAAATGCAGGCTTGTTTTCGCCTGGGATGGCGGGTATAATTATATTAATTGAGTTGAGCGTTGCCCTATTTCATATATCGGGGGTGGGCCAGTTGTTTTCAATAGGAGTACCCGAGTTACTTTTAATCCTGGTGCTGGTTTTGATTCTTTTTGGTCCGGGCAAGCTGCCGGAAATTGGAAGGTCCCTCGGAAAAGCTTTGACCGAGTTTAAAAAAGCCAAAAAGGATATTGAAGATGAGCTCAAAGATGAAGATGGAAAGTAGTTGCCAAGACCCCAAAAGAAGCCTGGTGTCACATTTAACGGAGCTGCGCAGGAGACTAATCATTTCGCTGGCAGCTCTTTTTGTAGGGATGGGCATCTGCTTTTTTTACGGGCAGGAAAAGTTGTCCCGACTTCTCATGGCACCCCTGGAGAGATTAGGGCAGGAGGTGGTATTAATTGCGGTCACCGAGGGCTTTCAGGTGCAAATCAAGATCGCCTTTATCGGCGGCCTGGTGTTGGCTTCGCCCATCATTTTATGGCACGCTATCGCCTTTGTTCTACCGGCTTTGCGGGGTGGGGAGCGCAGGGTCTTCTGGCCGCTGTTTATTTCCAGTGTCCTTTTGTTTGTGCTGGGGATTGTTTTTGCCTATCTGGTCGTGCTTGATCTGGCCCTGCAATTTTTGTTAGTCCATTTCAGTGTGGGATTAAACCAGATGCTTTCCGCGGGGAAATACCTTTCTTTTCTTATTTCCTTCCTGCTGCCTTTTGGCATCATTTTTGAAATCCCGATTATGGTGTTGATTCTGACCAAAATGAACGTCATCACGCCCGCGGTTTTACGGCAAAAAAGGCGCTATGTCATCATAGGCATTTTCATCATTGCGGCGGTGTTGACTCCACCGGATGTGGTGTCTCAGGTGTTGTTAGCCCTTCCGATGCTTTTGTTATATGAAGTCGGTGTGCTGGTGTCTGCTCTTGCGTTCAGGCATAAAAAAGCGGAATAAATCAATAATAGAAGTGGACAAAGCGCTCAAAGAATTAAAAAAGCAGGGGGTTGTTAATTCGCCCCAAGCCTGCTATTACGGGGTTGCGCAGCCGTAACATCCTGCTGGAGCAAAATTGAAAAGAGAAAGCATGAAAAAATTCAAAAAAGCAAAAATTAAGATGAGAACCGTGCCTAATTGTGCAGGGTTCTCTTTTATGCAAAATTGACATATTGTAATGAATTGTATAAAATTAATCCAATAATTATTTAATCCAGTACAAGGAGGGAAGGGAAAGTGTTACAGTTTTTGCAAGATAAGTTGTCCCGTTTTAAGCATGCTGACCAAAGTAAAAAGAAGGGACAAACGAGAAAGACTTGTAACAGTGATCAACCTGCCAGGAAATTCGAACCCAAGGTGATCACCACGGAAGAAAAGATCTTTCTCCAGTATGGCGGACGGGAAATCGTAGTTAATGACATTATAGACAAAGTAAAGAAAAATTATCTCCTGGAAGGAAATAAAGCATCCGACATTAAGTCTCTCCGTTTATACATTAAGCCGGAAGAAAACGCGGCCTATTACATCATCAACGAAGTCAACAGCAATAATAACAGTATTAGTTTGCTCTGATGATTAACTCTTCAATTATTAATGTTATGAAAGAATCATTGAAAATAAGACAGTTGACGGAGGGGGGATTAAAAATTCAGAAGAAGAAATTAATCCCTAAAGCTGGCTTCAAGATTATCAAAATTGACCCGTATTTGGAGCAATATAGACATGACTTAGAACTACGCATGAATCGCTATTTTGAAGTTAAAAAGACGCTTTTAGGGGAAAACGGTTGTTTTAAGGATTTTGCCAATGGACATAAATATTTTGGTTTTCATCGTTCAGTTGACGGATGGTATTATCGTGAATGGGCACCGGCCGCCGACGGGCTGTATTTAATCGGCGATTTTAACGGCTGGGATAGGACGGCTCATCCACTGGAAAGAAAAGAAGGCGGGGTTTGGGAAATTTTCCTCCCCGGGAGAGATGCTTTACAACACCAGAGTCGGGTTAAGGTACATGTGGTAAGGGACGGAAACGGCCGTGACCGCATTCCTTTGTATATAAAAAAGATAATCCAAGATCCCCAGACCAAAGATTTTAGTGGGCAGATTTGGGAACCTGAAGAAGAATTTCCATGGACGGACAGTGATTTTCGTGTTGATCACTCCAAGCCGCCTCTTATATATGAAACCCATATCGGAATGGCTCAGGAAAAGGAAGCAATCGGTACATACAAGGAATTTGAAGAGAACATTCTCCCCAGAATCAAAGAACAGGGATACAATACAGTGCAAATCATGGCGATTATGGAGCATCCTTACTATGCTTCTTTCGGCTATCATGTGTCCAATTATTTTGCGGCCTCTTCCTGGTTTGGCACACCCGAAGATTTAAAGTCGCTCATTAATACGGCGCACAATATGGGTCTGGCCGTTTTGATGGACCTGGTGCATTCCCATGCGGTGAAGAACTTTGCGGAGGGCATTAATGAGTTTGACGGTACGGCCCACCAGTTTTTCCATACCTACGACCGGGGCGAACACCGGGCCTGGGATTCCAAGCTCTTTAACTATGGGAAGCATGAAGTGATTCATTTCCTGCTGTCCAATCTGAAGTTCTGGCTGGAAGAATACCATCTTGACGGTTTCCGTTTTGACGGCGTCACTTCCATGCTTTATCGGGATAACGGACTGGGCACGGTTTTTGACCACTACAACAAATACTTCAGCATGAACACCGATGTTGAGGCTGTGACTTACCTGCAGTTTGCCAATGAGTTGATTAAGGAAGTCCGGCCAGATGCCATCACCATTGCCGAGGACATGAGCGGGATGCCCGGCATGTGCCTGCCGGTGGAGGATGGGGGAATCGGCTTTGATTACCGTCTGGCCATGGGTATGCCCGATTTCTGGGTAAAAACGGTCCAAAAGAATGATTATGATTGGAATATGCACCAACTCTGGCATGAGCTCACCACTCACCGTCCGATGGAAAAGCGCATTGCCTATGCGGAATCCCATGATCAGGCTTTAGTAGGGGACAAGACCCTGATTTTCCATATGGCGGACAAAGAAATGTACTGGCATATGAACAAGGGCAGCCAGAATATGCTCATCGACCGGGCGATAGCACTCCATAAGATGATTCGCTTAAGTACCATTACGATGGGGGCCGAAGGCTATTTGAATTTCATGGGTAACGAGTTTGGCCATCCCGAATGGATTGATTTTCCGCGAGAGGGTAACGGCTGGAGCTTCAAACACTGTCGTCGGCAGTGGAGTTTGGCCGATGCTGACTATCTCAGGTATTACGATTTGAACGAATTTGACAAAGCGATGATTCATTTTGTGTCCGAAGAGGGTCTGATGGGGGTTGAACCAACCCAGTTGTGGATCGATCAAAGGAAGAAGCTTGTCGCCTTTAAAAAGAAGAATTTTGTGTTCATCTTTAACTTTCATCCCACCGATTCATACCCCGGACTGGAGATCCCCATTCATGAAGACGGTAAATTTAAGGTCGTTCTGGATACCGACGAAGAGCGCTTTGGCGGCTTTGGCCGGATCTCCCACCAAACAGTCTACGAGTCAAACCATCTTCCCACGATCAAAGATTACAAGGGAATCAAGATCTATTCGCCCTGCCGGACGGCGATGGTGCTCAAAAAAGTAGAGAAACCGCTTAAATAATAGCTTATAAAGGGCTTGTCAGATCTGCGAGGGAGGAGGAATCACGTTTGATCCTCCTCACTTTTTAGGTCTTTTTACGATTGCTTTTTTTCGTTGGGGATGCTTTTAATAAGGAAGAGCTTGTGAAAAGAGGAGGACAGTTTTCCTGATAATAACAAGGAGTTTTGGAAATCCTCCGGGTATATTTCGATCAGTCTGATCCCTTCGTGCTGACTTATGAGTTTTACCCTGGTGGGGACACGGTGCGGGAGGGAGCTCAGGTAAATCGCGATTTTTTGTTTCGGCAGGTAATAATCAAAGGTGATGCTGCGCAGCTCATAATTTTTGATGATTTCTTCCTGCGGATAAATTAAGGCAATTAATTTTTCTAAGAGCTTTTCCGTGCTATCTTCCTGATTTGTTTCGTGCGTGCTGTTTATTCTCTTTGCGTGCACATTTTCCTTAATATTGATTTGAATACATTCGGTGGGAAAGGGTATGTTTTCTTGTCTTTGTGCCGCTAATTCAGCTTGCGGAAAGACAGGGCCGGTTTCCTCGTATCCGGCAGCATTTGCTTCGGTGGAGGATTCTGGCTCCGGAGCAGGTTCAGGAGAACTGGCCGGGGCACCTTCCAGAGCAGGTTCCGGAGTAAGCTCTGGCGAATCATCCCAAGAAGGTTCCTCGGATAGCTCCTGGAAAGCTTTTGAAACAGCTTCCGAAGGAATTTCCATAGTCTTTTCCGTTGAAGGCTCTTGAAAAGCATCTTGAGCGGATTCCGGAGCGGGAAACGGGGCAGGGTGGTCGAGCAAGGGATAAACCACTGCCAAGGCTTTTTTTACCGCGGCAAAATTAGTGCTTAATTCACTGATTGGCAACTTTTGATTGATGAGTTGCTGGTAGGTTGGCGCCAGATATTCCTGTTTTCCTTCGAGCAATTCCAAAAGCAGAGGACTTGTCATTTGAATAAGCGCTTGGATTTCGGCCAAATACTTGTGATGATTTTCGGGTTTTCCACGTGCGATTTTTATGATAAGATTAATAATGAGGTCAATGTTCGCCAGAATCTGTTTTTCAAGCAGGTGGTTTTTCTTCGTCATCTTTCAATCACTCCATAAAATATTGGTATATGTTAAATTTATGTTGGATTCACAAAAAATAGACATGATTTCGTGAAGAATTATGCTTGAAAACTACTTGACCTTTGTAAAAATATTTGTTAATATATATTTCGTCACGTCAACGACGGGGCATAGCGCAGTTTGGTAGCGCACCTGGTTTGGGACCAGGGAGTCGGGGGTTCAAATCCCTCTGCCCCGACCATGCGCAAGGCACTACCAAAGCCAGGTAGTTACCAAACTTGGTTGTGGATTAATTGAAGATGGCCCGGTGGTCAAGTGGTTAAGACACAGGCCTTTCACGCCTGCGACACGGGTTCGACTCCCGTCCGGGTCACCATAATTTTAATCTCCCAACTGTTTAATTTAGTTTAAAACGTGGAGCCGTGGTGTAGTGGTCTAACATGCCTGCCTGTCACGCAGGAGATCGCGAGTTCGAGTCTCGTCGGCTCCGCCATAAATATGCCGATGTAGCTCAATTGGTAGAGCAGCTGACTTGTAATCAGCAGGTTGCGGGTTCGAGTCCCATCATCGGCTCCATAAGTGGGCTCCTCAAGTGGGCTCCCAAAGTGGAGGGGTTCCCGAGTTGGCCAAAGGGGGCAGACTGTAAATCTGCTGGCACTGCCTTCGAAGGTTCGAATCCTTCCCCCTCCACCATTTTATTTTCAGTCTTTTTCTGATGTTGGGGCGTAGCCAAGTCGGTAAGGCAACGGACTTTGACTCCGTGATGCGTAGGTTCGAGTCCTGCCGCCCCAGCCATTAAGCCTTTTCAATTATGCGGCTGTGGCGGAATTGGCAGACGCGCTAGATTCAGGTTCTAGTGGGGGCAACTCCATGGAGGTTCAAGTCCTCTCAGCCGCACCAAAATTTATCCCTTGTGTAGCAAGGGCTTTTTTAATTTTTGCTCAAAAATATTGCAAGCGGACGGAGACTGTGCTAAAATTAACACATATTTTTATCAAAAAAAGTTGAGAGGAGAGAGTTGATGAGCAGAGATGAGTTGACCAAAATTATCTTACCGGAGGAGAAGATTCCGCGCTTCTGGTACAATGTTCAGGCTGACATGCCGAATCGACCGGCGCCGGCGTTACATCCTCAAACGAAAAAACCATTAACTCCGGATGATTTAGCGGCCATTTTCCCGATGGCGCTAATCGAGCAGGAAGGGACCACCGAACGCTTTATCGAAATCCCGGAGGAAGTACGGGAGATCTTCAAGCAGTGGAGACCGTCGCCCTTGTTCCGGGCGCATCGGCTGGAAAAAGCGCTGGATACGCCCTGCCGGATCTATTACAAGTACGAAGGGGCCAGCCCGGTGGGCAGCCATAAGTTAAACAGCGCGATTCCCCAGGCCTATTTTAACAAAATCGCGGGGATCAAGCGTTTAACCACCGAAACCGGGGCCGGGCAATGGGGAACGGCGTTATCTTTAGCCTGTAAAATGTTTGGGCTGGAATGCACGGTGTATATGGTGCGGATTAGTTTCCAACAGAAGCCATACCGCCGCGTGTTTATGGAAACTTATGGTGCGGACTGCCTGCCCAGTCCCAGTGAGCGAACCGAGATTGGCCGCAGGATTCTCGCGGAGCACCCGGATACCCCGGGCACCCTGGGTATTGCCATCAGCGAAGCGATTGAAGATGCGGTGCAACGTTCCGACACCAATTATGCATTAGGAAGCGTGCTCAATCACGTTAGCCTGCACCAGACCATCATTGGGCAGGAAGTCAGGCTGCAGTTGGAAATGGTGGATGATTACCCGGATATTGTCATTGGTTGCTGCGGTGGCGGCAGTAATTTCGCCGGGATTGCTTTCCCCTTTATTCCGGATAAACTGCAAGGGAAAAATATTCGCCTGATTGCGATTGAACCGGCGGCCTGTCCAACCTTGACCAAGGGGACTTTTGCTTATGATTATGGCGATGTGGCCGGCTTGACGCCGCTTTTGAAAATGTACACCCTCGGGTCCAATTTCACTCCGGCGGGAATCCATGCCGGCGGGTTGCGCTACCATGGCGTATCCACTTTGGTAAGCCAGCTTTATCATGACGGTTTAATCGAAGCGCAGGCCGTCAAACAAAAAGGAGTGTTTGATGCCGCAATTCTCTTTGCCCGGGCGGAAGGAATCGTCCCCGCGCCCGAATCCGCTCATGCCATAAAAGCGGCTGTTGACGAGGCACTCAAGGCTAAAGAAGAGGGCGTGGAAAAATGCATCGTCTTTAATTTAAGCGGCCATGGGCACCTGGATCTTACGGCCTATGAAAACTATTTTGCCGGTGTGATTGATGATATTGAGATGACCGATGAAGAAGTAAGCAGGAATCTGGCGCAATTGCCCCAGGTTGAATAAAGTGCTTTTCCGACGAAAAAAGGGGTTTTGGCGACGAGCCAAAACCTTTTTTTTATGTTTTGACAACATTGGTATTAAAATGTGATAAAATTGCTTATGGTGAGAGAATTGTTATGACGGAAGAGTTCTATATATGATATATGTAGGAGGAGATTGGCTCGATGCAAATCCAATTTTGCGGCGCAGCCGGTTGCGTCACCGGTTCATGTTTTCTGGTTACCACCGAAAGCAGTAAGTTTTTGGTCGATTGCGGCTTGTTTCAGGGTTCCAAAGAATTAAAAGAATTAAACTATGGACCGTTTTTGTTTGACCCGCAAACCATTGATTTTGTGTTGCTTACCCATGCCCATGTGGACCATTGCGGGTTATTGCCGAAGTTGCATAAGAAAGGTTTTAACGGTCCGATCTACACAACCAAGGCTACGAAAGAGCTGTGCAGTGTGGTTCTGCCGGATAGTGGGTACATCCAAATGATGGAGGTAGAAAGAAAGAACAGGAAACTGGCGCGAAGCGGCGAGCCTCTTTTAGAACCGATTTACACGGTGGAAGATGCGAAAAAGTGCATGGAGTTATTTGTTAGTTATCCATACGAACAGGAATTTGCTCCGGCGCCCGGGGTTGTGGTCAAATATTACGATGCGGGCCATATCTTAGGGGCGGCCATGATTGAGTTGGTGATTACGGAGGAGAAAGAAAGCTACAAGGTGATCTTTACCGGGGATATTGGCAATACCGACCAGGCTCTGGTGGATGACCCGACCAAAATTAAGGAAGCGGATATCGTGGTCATGGAGTCTACCTACGGCAACCGGTATCATTTGAATGTTGGTAATAAAATGGAGGAATTGGCCAGGGTGGTCCGGGAAACCATGCAAAAAGGCGGCAATCTGGTGATCCCCAGTTTTGCGGTGGAACGGACGCAGGATCTGGTGTATTATTTAAAAATCATGAAAGACAATGGGGAAATCCCCCCGGTGGATATTTTTATCGACAGCCCCATGGCCGTGGAAGCCACCAAGGTATTTATCCAGAATCCGGAATGCTTTGACGAGGAAGTCTCCATCGCCATTAAAGGGCAAGGTGCCGAAACCCTTTTTAAAGGGCCGGACATTCATTACGTCGTTTCGGTGGAAGACTCAGTAGCCGTCAATAAAATCAAAAGCGGCGCGATCATTATTTCCGCCAGCGGGATGGCTGATGCCGGTCGGATTAAGCATCATTTGAAACATAATCTCTGGCGCAGTGAGTGTACCGTCTTGTTTGTGGGTTATCAAGCCGAAGGCACCCTGGGCAGAAGAATCCTGGAAGGGGAGAAGAAAGTCAAGATCCACGGCGAAGAAATTGCCGTCAAGGCGACGATAGAAAAAATTGAAGATTTCTCGGCCCATGCGGACCAAAAGGGATTGCTGGAGTGGTTAAACGGTTTTGAAAGTACTCCCCAAAAGGTTATCCTGGTCCATGGCGAAAAAGGCAGCCTGGAAACCTTACAAAGGGTGATTCGCCGGGAAATCGGCATTCATGCTCAAATTGCCGAATACGGTATGATTTATAATCCGAGCGAAGACGGCGAAACCATCATCAGGAGAGAAGAACTGGCGGTGCCGGAGGTCGGCAGCATTGCCGTATTGGAGCCGGAGTTAGGGCAAGCCTTCCAAACGATTAGAAATGAAATCGTTGAGCAAGCCAAGCTGCACAGCAGTGACACCAGAATACTGCAGCGTTTGCTGGCGCATTTGGCGGAAATCGAAAGGGAATTACGAAAATGTTGTTAACTATTAAAAATTACTAGTAGGAATTATGCGAATGGTGTCGAAATATTCCCTGTGGTGTTGATGAAAACAGGGAGGTAAAAAAATTTGTTAACTCGTATCCATCGCAGGAAAAAACGCGGGAACAGGTTGGTAGGATTGCTTGTGGCAGGAGGAGCCCTGGTGGCGGCCTGCCTTGTTGCTGTTTTCTTTTGGCAGCCCCAGTTTTCTTTTTCGCTGCCGGATTTGAACTTCAAGGGAAAGCAGGCCGCCGGGGAAGAGTTGCCCCAGTTGCTTGCCCTAAGGGACCCTGCCGTGCTGATGCCTCCCGAAGAAAAAGCGGAGTTTGTCCAGTTAGGGCGAAAGCAGGATTGGCGCCCCCTTAAGAAAGAAGCCGTCAAGGTGAAAGGTTTATACATGAGCGGAGCCGCTTTTAATTCGAAGAAGCTTTTTGATTATTTGGTGGGTCTGGTGGACACTACGGAACTAAATGCCCTGGTTATCGATATGAAAGATGACAACGGCTATTTAAGCGCCGATTTTGATATTAAACTGGCCCGGGATTTGGAGATCCGCCGCCATCGAGGGTTAAACGCGGCCGAAAACATGCAGCTCTTGTATAGCAAAAATATTTTTCCCATTGCCCGGATCGTGGTTTTTAAAGACCCGTCCCTGGCGGAGAAAAAACCGGAACTGGCCTTGCGCAAAAGTGACGGCAGCATCTGGCGGGACCGCAAGAAGCTGGCCTGGGTGGACCCCCATAACCGCGAGGTGTGGGAATATACGGTGGACGTGGCCAGGGAAGCCGCCAAAATGGGCTTTCGGGAAATCCAGTTTGATTATGTGCGTTTCCCCAGTGACGGCGATATGTCGGACGTGGTTTATCCCTATGCCGACGGGAACAAGAAAGAGGATGTCATTTTAGAATTCCTGCGCTATGCCAAAAAAGAACTGGAGCCTTATAATGTTTTTGTTTCCGCCGATGTATTCGGTCTTACTACAATGACCCTGGACGATATGGGCATCGGCCAGAAGTTTGAGAAAATCATGACGGCGGTGGATTATATCTGCCCCATGGTGTACCCCTCCCATTACGGGGTAGGCAACTATTCCTTCGCTAACCCCAATGCCCACCCTTATGAGGTGGTGAAAAACGCTCTCCTGGACGGACTGAAAAAGAAGGGGGACGCGCCGGTGATCATCCGGCCCTGGTTGCAGGACTTTAATTTAGGCTCGCCCCGTTACGGTCCGGCGGAAGTGCGGGCTCAGATTAAAGCCACTTATGATGCGGGTTTGGATGAATGGATACTGTGGAACGCCGGCAACCGCTACACGGATGGGGCCCTGTTGCCGGAGTAAGCCGACCTGCACGAACGGTGGAGATGCAGTTCCCACGGCCGGTTTGTTTCGTATGTTAAAATGGTAATCTGCTCATGGGCTTTGATTAATTTTCCGCATTTTAGGCAGTACTCGTCGCGGGGAGCTTGGCCTGCCCCGGTGGTGACGGGAGTGGTGGACCACTTTTGCCAGCTTTTCCAGCCGGTTTTGCAGAAAGCGGAGCGGTGGGCAAAATCAGCCATGACCCACTTGAAGAGGCGATGAAAGCCAAAGGCATAGCGGGCATGGAGCAGGAAGTTTTTGGGCAGGCCCAGTTGAAAGGCATATTGATTAAAGGAAGTTTCTACTTTAACCTGCAGGGGGCCGCTGATTTTCGTATTCTGCCAGTTGAACTTATGGGCGGTCAGCCAAAGCCGGAGGTAGTCAAAGATATAGCCTTGACAGATGTGGATCGGCTCGGATTTTTTTATGTTCAGTTTTTGAATCGCTTTTTCCATGATGACAGCTACATATTTTTGGTATTCTTTTTGCGAAAAATATGGATGTTGAAAATGCTTTAAGGGGATTAAAGCGGTGAAATATTCCTGGGTCTCCCGGCGAAAAACCCCGATGATGGTCCCGCCGACCAGGCTCCCACTGCCGGCATCGTCGATTTCGATCATGGAACTGGTCACCTCAGAATTTAGTATTCCTGTTCGCTGTGGATTTATAAGCAGCTGATGATTTGCGAAAATATCCTGAACTTTTCAGGAAAAAATTGACGAGCCTTGATCTTTACCAGTATAATAAAGCTTGAATTATTGATTATGATCTTTTTGAGGAGGCAGAGTAGTGAATAGTGCTAAGATCGATGGTCTACTGTGGGCAAAACTAATCATTGCTTCCAGTGTCTACTTGTCTGAACGAAAGCAAGGCGTTGATGCTTTAAACGTGTTCCCGGTACCGGATGGGGATACGGGGACCAATATGAGTCTGACGCTTGCCTCCGCAGCAAAGGCGGTTGCAGAACGCAAAACGGCCAAGCTGGGGGAATTAACGAAAGCTATGGCTTACGGAGCCTTAATGGGGGCCCGGGGCAATTCGGGCGTGATTCTTTCCCAACTGTTGTCCGGTTTTGCCAAAAGCACCGAAAACGAGGAAGAAGTTGATGCCCAAGGCTTTTGCGATGCCTGGCAGATGGCGGTCGAGACAGCCTACCAGGCTGTATCCAATCCGGTGGAGGGCACCATTTTTACGGTGGCCCGGGAATCGGCCCAAGCCGCCGTCAATGCGCTCCAAAAGTCGGACCGTACGATCAATTCTGTTTTGCAAGCAACCTATGAAGGAGCCTATCAAGCCTTGCAGCAAACGCCTGCCATGTTGCCGGTCCTGCAGCAGGCAGGGGTGGTCGACGCGGGGGGACAGGGCTTAGTATATATTCTCGAAGGAATGTTAGCCGCTTTAGAGGGCAAAATGCCGCAAGTTCAGAAAGAAGCTTTTACTCCGGCTACTGCCGCTCCTACCAGGAAACTCGATTATACCGGGGAACAGGCGATTACGTTCCAATACTGCACGGAATTCATTCTGAAAAAGAAAGATAAGCCTTTAGCCTTAGAGAGCGTTAAATCCTTTCTCAGTGATAAAGGAGACTGTGTCCTGGTTGTAGGCAACACTGACGCGGGGAAAATCCATATTCATACCAACCGGCCAGGAAAAGTGCTGGATTATTGCACGGACCTGGGGACCTTGCATGAGGTCCAAATCCACAATATGCTGGAACAAAGCGAAGAAATGCGGCTGAAGGCCAGAGCCAAGAAGCATCTGGGCATTATTACCGTATCTCTGGGCTCTGGGTTAAACGAGGTCTTCAAAAGCCTGGGCGTGGATGTGGTGCTTACCGGCGGGCAAACGATGAATCCCAGCATTCAGGATTTGGTCGAGGCCATCGACCAGGTTTTGGCGGAGGAAGTCTTGATCCTGCCCAACAACAGCAATGTGATTTTGGCGGCAGAACAGGCGGCGGGGGTAGCTTCCAAACCGGTCCGGGTGGTGGGAACGAAGACCATTCCGCAGGGAATCGCCGCTTTAATGGCCTTTAACGCGGAAAACGACCTGGAGACCAATAAGGCCAAGATGGAAGAAGCCAGCAAACAGATTGTCAGTCTGGAAGTGATTTACGCGGTACGCGATGCGGAATATGACGGGCAAAAAATTGCCAAGGGGCAGATTATCGGCATCGGCGAAGGAAGAATTGCGACCAGTGGGACTCAGAAGGATGAGGTGGTGCAAAAACTGATCGCCGAATTTTGGCAGCCGCAATATGAATTAATCACGATATATTATGGCGAAGATGTGCAGGAAGATGAAGCGGAGAAGTTGGTGGAGGCCCTGTCTCGGCAGTATCCGCAGGCTGATTTTGAGTTACATTATGGTGGTCAACCCTTATACTATTATCTGCTCTCAATTGAATAAAGATTAAGAGGATATTAATAATTGAGAAATGAGGTGTAATTAATGGGGCGAATTCGGATTGCCACGGACAGTACCGCGGATTTACCGGCAGCATTGGTCAAAGAATATGATATCGCCGTTATTCCCTTGAAGATTATCTTTGGTGAAGAGGCTTATCGGGAGAACATCGACATCACGACCCAGGAGTTTTATGAAAAACTGGCGAAGGCGGAAAAGCTTCCGGCTACTTCTCAGCCGTCACCAGGGGAGTTTCAGGAGTTTTACGAGGAATTGACCAAGGACGGTTCAGCCGTGATTTCCATTCATATTTCCAGTTTGATGTCCGGGACCTGTCAGTCCGCCAACATCGCCAAAGCGGCTTTAGCCGATAAAGATATCACCGTTGTGGACAGCAGGCAGGTGTCGGCCGCTTTAGGGATGGTGGTGATTACGGCGGCCAAGGCGGCGAAGGCCGGCAAAGGAAAAGAAGAGATTCTGAAGATTGTTCAGACGATGATGGAGCACGTCCGGGCCTATTTTGTGGTGGACACCCTGGAGAATCTGGAAAAGGGCGGGCGGATTGGCAAGGCCACTGCATTTTTAGGCGGGATGTTGAATATTAAGCCGGTTCTTACCATCAATGACGGTTTAATCGGACCTTTTGAAAAAATCAGGGGGAAAGGCAAGGCTTTGGAACGGCTCGTGGAAGTCGCCAAGGAATACGCGGCGGTCCATGGCAATGTCCGGTGTATTATCGCCCATGCTGACGTGTTGGAAGAAGCGATTAAGGTGCACGAAAGAATAAGCAGCGAAGTACAATGTACCGAGATTATCCTCGGGGAAGTGGGCGCGGTGGTAGGTACCCATGCCGGCGCCGGTACGGTGGCTGTGTTTTTCTACGAGGCGGAACTGGAGGACCGGTTGTTATCATAAAGCATCGTAAGAAGAAAAGAGCATTCAGGCTTCTTCAAGCTGTTGGAAGCAAATATGATCAGCACAGGTAATCATTATCGCCTGTGCCTGAGTTTTCTTTTTCGTCTTTTTTTTCTAAAGAGGTGGAGGCAATGGTTCAGGCAATCAGCAATAATATGCAAAATATTTTGGCCTTATTGAAGGACTCCGGCACGCTCCTTTTAAAACCAGGAGAGATTTTTCAAGCGAAGGTGGTGGCACAGCAGGGTGACCGCTTTCTTTTACAGGTCGGCGACAAGCTGTTGCCGGTAAGAGCCGAAACAAGCATCCTGCCGGGGCAGAAACTCAACTTGGAGGTGCTGGAGTGGCGGGGCGAAGAACTTTTGGTGCGTCTTTTGCAGACCAAAGCGGGCGACGCCGGGGACAATCAGCCGAAGGTTAGTGAACAGTTGCAAAAAATCATCGAACGCTTTGGTTTCCGGGGAGAAAAGGACCTGCAAACCATCTTCGAAGCGCTGCAGAAGCTACCGGTTGAAGAGCAGACCGCGGTGCGCTATTTGCTGGACCCCAATCTTCTGGCGGCGCTCTTAATTCCCCAGCAGGACGACCAGGGCAAGCAGTCTTTTGATCGGATCGAAGTCAATCGCTATCAAGGAGCCCTGGCCAATGAGGAAGAGCTGTGGGAGGTCTTCTTTCGATTAGACCTGCCTCATTTGGGGCATCTGGAACTGAAATTGAAGCTGGCGGACCATCGGCTTTTTTTACAGATTTGGGCTGATTCCGCCGCAACCGAGCAGCTTTTGCGCAGCCGAAAAGAGGACCTCATGGCATTCTGCGCCCTTGTGGATATTGTGGCCGTGGACGAAGGGCCGTTGGTGCAGGCTGACTATACCAAAAACATTGATGTGAAGGTGTGAAAAGAGGGAGAACAGATGCAAGAAACGCACAATCCGCAAACGATTCGCCATAAAAAGGCCGTGGCCTTGCAATATGATCAGGAGCAAGTCGAGGGAGCGCCGCGCTTGGTTGCGGTGGGCGAAGGGTATCTGGCGGAAAAAATTATTGAAATTGCCCAAAAGGAGAATGTGCCGATTGTGGAGAACCAGGAGGTTGTCAGTAAGCTAATCCATTTTCCGGTGGGAGCGGAAATACCTGAGGAGCTTTATCAGGCAGTGGCGGAGATTTTGGTGTATCTGTACCGTCTGGAGAAAGAAAAAGGGATGGAAAAATGAAAGACCCCTTTAAGTTGTGCGGCTAAGCTGCTAAAATTCTTAAAGGGGTCTTTCGTAATGATGATTCTTTTTCTTATCTGCGCGCTGCGTCATTACCGCGTTCCTGTGACAAATCGGCCGGGGAAGTGGTGCTACTGACACCGGATGAATCTTTTTGAGACATTGCCTTTCCGCAACAGAAATCTGGTAGCTTAGCACTTTTCCCGCAGCTGGAACAGTAATATTGAGCCAACGATTTCACCCCCTGTAATTTAACAGTATTAATAGCTTTGCCAAAAAAAATATTCGCCAAACAAAAAAATCCCATCCGGGGGAAAGACGGGGGAGCTTTTTATGTAGATGTAGAAAGGGGTTGGACGCGATGTTTAATATTGTCCTCGTAGAGCCTGAAATACCTGCCAATACCGGTAATATTGCCCGCACCTGCGCGGTAACCGGCTGTAGTTTGCATCTGGTGGAGCCCTTGGGCTTTTCCATTGATGATAAACATTTAAAAAGAGCCGGCTTAGACTACTGGCATTTGCTGGATATTCATCGATACCACAATTTGGAGGAGTTTTTACAAGGGAAGGACCCTCGTTTATTGTTTCTGTCGACAACCAAAGGAAGCCGAAAGTATACGGACGTGATTTATCCGGCCGGGGCTTACCTGCTTTTTGGCAAAGAGACCAAAGGGCTGCCCGAGAGCTTACTCAAGAGTATGCCGGAGCAATGTTTCCGTATTCCCATGAAGGACGGGATTCGGTCCCTTAATTTAAGCAATTCCGTGGCGGTCATTGTCTATGAGGCTTTTCGCCAGCATGATTTTTGTGGCTTAATCTAAACAAAAAATCCTGCAAAAGACTTTGCAGGATGATTATTTTTTAATGGTACGCCCGATAGGAATCGAACCTATGCACCTGGCTCCGGAGGCCAGTGCTCTATCCACTGAGCTACGGGCGCATATCTTATTTTTGAGCAACAAGATTTATTATACAGCATGATAGCGAAAAAGTCAAAAGCAGCTGCTGAAAAATTCGGGCCGAGGAGCCCAAATTGCAAATCATAGTAAAACGGAAAGATGTTTGTTACAATAGTATAGAAAAAGGAGGGAGCCTTGATGTCCATCGAAGGAAGACAAAAAATCAGTTGGGTCCAAAAACACATGCCGATTCTGGGAAAAATCAACGCAGCATTTCAAAAGGAGCAGCCTTTTGCCGGCAAAAAAATCGTGGTCTGTTTGCACTTAGAGGCCAAGACAGGCTATCTTGCACTGGTTTTGCAGGCCGGCGGGGCCGAGGTTACCGTAGTAGCTTCCAATCCGTTATCGACACAGGATGATGTGGTCGCGGCGCTGGTGGAACAGGGCATTAAGGCTTATGCGCGGCACGGTGAGTCTTATGAAGAATACCAGAAGCACCACCGGCAAGCCTTAGATGAAAACCCTGATTTGCTTATTGACGACGGCGGGGATTTAATCACGCGGTTGCATTGTGAATACAGTCATCTGCTGCCTGATATTTTGGGCGGTTGTGAGGAAACCACCACAGGGATCAAGCGCCTGAAGGCCATGGAGAATTCCGGCATCCTGCAGATCCCGGTGATTTCGGTAAATGATGCCATGATGAAACACCTTTTTGACAATCGATATGGCACCGGCCAGTCGGTGTGGGACGGCATCAACGGTACCACCAACCTGTTGGTGGCCGGGAAAGACGTGGTGGTGGTCGGCTACGGCTGGTGCGGCCGGGGAGTGGCGATGCGCGCCAAAGGTTTGGGTGCCAGGGTCATCGTTACCGAAGTGGATCCCATCCGAGCTAATGAGGCGCTTTTAGACGGTTTTGCCGTGATGCCGCTGAAGGAAGCGGCGGCCCTTGGCGACATTTTTGTAACCGTCACCGGCAATAAAAACGTTCTCCGCGGCGAGCATTTCGCTTTGATGAAAGACGGGGCCATTTTAGCCAATGCCGGTCATTTTGACGTGGAAATATCTAAGCACGATTTATACAGGCTGGCCCAATCCCATCAGCTCATTAAACCCAATATCGAAGAATATGTCTTAGCCGATGGGCGCAAGCTTTATCTTTTGGGAGAAGGGCGCTTAGTTAACCTTGCGGCCGGGAACGGGCATCCGGCCGAGATTATGGATTTATCCTTCGCTTTGCAAGCCTTGTCGTTGGCTTATCTGGTGGAAAAGGCCGGAAAGTTGCCGAAGCAAGTGCTGCCCGTTCCCGAGGAACTGGACCGGCAAGTAGCCTGTTTGCGTCTGGAGGCTTTAGGAATTCAAATCGACCGGCTGACGGAAGAACAAATCAATTATCTCAACGACTGGGCGTAAGGCTAAGGCTAAGGTTAGGGTTCAGGAGTGAATTGAAGGACGAAGGGTAAAAGATGAAGAAAGGGAAAAATTGGTGAATAGATGATAAATGATCAATATGCTTTTCTTGATGTGGAGACAACCGGATTAAACTGTCACCTGGACGAAGTAATTGAAATCGCGATAATTCTTTCCTCAAAGGGAAGCACCGGCGAGCGCTTTACGTCTTTGGTAAAACCCCAAGGCTCCGTTCCGCGGCAGGTGAGCTTCCTTACGGGGATTACCGATGAGATGCTAAAGGATGCGCCGCCTGCTGCGGAGCTCCGGGGAAAAGTGAAGGCGCTCCTGGAAAAAAAAGTGATCGTCGCCCACAATGCGCCCTTTGATTTGGGTTTCGTGCAGGCGATGCTGGGCGAACCTTTAACTAACAAGTGGATCGATACGATTGATTTAGCTAAAATCCTTTTTCCGAATCTCTCGTCCTACAGCCTGCGTTATTTAATCCGGCATTTTAACCTGGAGACTTGCCCCAACCACCGTGCTTTTGCGGATACTGAAGCGCTGGAAAAGCTTTTTGTTTATTTGAAGGAACAGGCCTGGGCCTTATCACTGCAGGAGGTCCATAGTATTTATTACTTTCTTCAGGACGAAGAAAAGGGCCTGGCCCATTTTTTTGCGGAAATCCTCAAAGCAAAGATTAAAAACTATGATTTTGCCGTGCCGTTACCCCTGCGGAGCAAGGCTCAGCCCAAGGAAAATGGCGGGAGGAAAGCGAGAAAACCGGAGGTATCCTGGTCGCCGGAAGAACTGCTGGCCATGTTTCGTCCCGGGGGAGCCATTGCCCAAGGCTTTGCCAGCTATCAGGAACGTCCTGCTCAGTTGCAAATGCTCCGGGCGGTAGCGAAAGCCTTTACCCAGCAGCGCTATCTATTGGTGGAGGCGGGCACCGGAGTAGGAAAATCGCTGGCTTACCTGGTGCCGGCTTTGGCCTGGGCGGTCTCCCGGCAGGAAAAAGTGGTGGTGGCCACCCATACCATCGCCTTACAGGAGCAGCTCTGGCGCAGTGATATCGCTTTTTTAGAGAAAACCCTGCCCTTTAGCTTTAAAGCCGCTGTCCTGAAAGGGAGAGGGAACTATTTTTGCCTCTATAAATGGAAAAACTTGAAGGAGAGCGGGACAGACTTTAGTTGGAGCGAAAAGGTTTTGCTGGCGCGCCTGGCCTATTGGCTGGAAAAAGAAGCAACCGGGGACCGGGACACCATTAACTTGCGGGGCTGGGAAAAGGATGTGTTTAATCAGTTGGTTTCCACCAAAGAGACTTGTTGGGGAGCCCAATGTCCTTTTGCGGCCGATTGTTTTTATCAAAACGCCCGGGAAAAGGCGCAGGAGGCTGATTTGGTGATTATCAATCACTCTTTGTTGCTTTCCGATGTTAAAATCGGAGCGGCCTTTTTACCGGAATATCATTATTTAATCGTCGATGAAGCCCATCATTTGGAAGAAGAAGGGACGAAACAATTTACCGAATCTTTTTCCTTGTTAGATTTTCAAAAACGCATCGGACACCTGCTCAAAAAGAAAGAGGGGATTTACAAACCCGGACTGGCCTATATCTGGAAACACTATGTTGGTTTGCCCAAAGAGCTGGCGGGGGAAATAAAGGAATTGCTTGGTGCCATGGAAAAAGGCGCCCAAACCCTTTTGGCCAGGACGGAAGAAATCCTGCAGGCTTTCGCGGGGCAGCCCTCCGAAACCATGCGCGTGAGCGCGGAAACCAGGCGGGAAGCGTGGTTTGAAAACCTTACCGTGTTGTTTGACAACCTTTTGCTGCACGCCGAGGATTTAGCCGCTATGCTAAGCCGTTTAGCCAACAGGCTTTCGGAGGATTGTTCCGAAACCGGCTGGGAGAATGCGCTGAAGGAACTGCGCATCTACTTTGGCGAGCTAAAAGCGGATGTGGAACTGGTGCAAAGGTTCTTTCATTCCTGTGAGGATACCACGGTTTATTGGCTGGAATTCGGGGAAAAAAGGCAGGAACTGCTCTTAAACCTGTCCCCTTTAAATATCGCCCATCTCTTCCGGGAGCAGCTTTTTGCGGATAAAGAAACGGTGGTGCTGACTTCGGCCACCTTAAGCATCGCGGAAGACTTCTGCTTTTTAAGCGAGCAGCTAGGCTTGGACGAGGAACTGGTGGATAGTTTGCAGATTCCCTCCCCGTTTTATTATGATGAACAATCGCTTTTGGTCATTGACAACAGCCTGCCGGATCCGGCCCGGACCAGTGAAGAAGCTTACAACCTGGCCCTCCAGGAAGCCCTATACGCGGTTTTGCAGGCCACCGGCGGCAGGACACTGGTGCTGTTTACTTCCCACAAGCAACTGCAGAGCATGTATAATTACTTAAAAGAGCCCTTACAGGAAAAGGGCTGGGAAATCTATGCCGATGGGATTAACGGGCAACGTTCCACCTTACTGGCCGAATTGAAAAACAATCCCTCCGCCATTGTTTTCGGGGCCAATACCTACTGGGAAGGAATTGACCTGCCGGGTTCCTTTTTAACCTCGGTGGTGATGATCCGGTTGCCCTTCTGGCCGCCCAGTATGCCGACGGTCGAGGCGCGGATTGAGGCGATGGCAAAGGAGGGGAAGAATGGCTTTTATCACTATAGCTTGCCCCAGGCGGTGTTACGTTTCCGCCAGGGCTACGGCCGGTTAATTAGGACCATCAACGATTGGGGTGTGGTTGTGGTTATGGATAACCGGCTGCTGAAAAAAAGGTACGGCAAGGTTTTTCTGAATTCCTTGCCGCAGCAAAGCTATGTTTGCGGGAATACGGAAGAAATTGTGGAGAAGATTAAAGAATGGTTAAAAGAAGCAAAAAATGATATGATAGGAGTATCATGAACAGATTAACGCGGTCAGGTTTTGCGTTGAGGGATGATTGATGAGGGAAGGGGAGGGGATTTCGCATGGATACACCGCAAAGACGGAAACGGTTTACCGGTTATAAAGGCTATGCTAAGTTCCTTGTTCCCGATGCCATCCCGTATTTGGCGGTATTAGGTCTTCTTACCGCGCTAGCATTCTATGGCGGGGGATGGCCTTGGGGCATCTTACCGGCGCTGTTGTTCCTCTTTGTCTGTTGGTTTTTCCGCAATCCGCCCCGGACGATTAGGGCGGGCGAAGGCGAAGTGGTTTCACCTGCCGATGGCATCGTGTTGGCGGTGGAAGAGGTGGAGGAAGAAAACTACCTGCATAACAAAGCGGTAAAAGTCAGTATCTTCTTAAATGTCTTCAATGTTCATGTGAACAGGGCGCCTCTGGCAGGTGCGGTGGATTATCTTGTCTACCGGCCGGGCAAGTTTTTGCCGGCCTTTAAGTCCCATGCCTCCACCCTGAATGAACGGAATTATGTAGGAATAAAATCGGAAGAAAATCCGGCCTGGTCCGTTTTGGTGGTACAGATCACCGGCTTTGTGGCCCGGAGAATTGTTTGCTGGGTCAAGCAAGGGGAAAAGCTGGGGCAGGGCGAAATATTCGGGATGATTAAATTCGGTTCCTGTACCGAGCTCTATCTGCCCCTGGGTTTTGAGCTACTGGTCAAAAAGGGCGACAAGGTCAAGGGTGGGGAAACAATTATCGGGAGGTTTCGTCATGAATAAAAGATTGATACCCAACATTATCACGCTAACTAATCTGGTTTTGGGTATTGTATCTTTATGTTATACCATGGAAGGGAAATACAATGAAGCGGCCATTTCGATTCTCTTTGCCATGGTCATGGATGGGCTGGATGGCCGTCTGGCAAGGAGACTGGAAGTCGCTTCGGATTTTGGCAAAGAGCTAGATTCTCTCTCCGATTTAGTTTCTTTCGGGGTAGCACCGGCGATTTTGTCCTATGCGGCGGTAATGAGCAAGCTCGGGAACTGGACCCTGCTTTTGGCCATCGTCTTTGCGTTGTGTGGGGCGATTCGGCTGGCCCGTTTTAACGTTTTAAACATCAATAACTATTTCGTAGGTATTCCGATCACTTTTGCCGGGCCGCTGCTGGCCATCTTTGTGCTCCTTTCGAACAAGCTGCCTCTTTATTTTTACCCGGTGCTTACCATGCTGCTTTCCTTTTTAATGGTCAGTAAATTAAAAGTGCCGAAATACTGATTTTTTTGATTGTTTTTTTGTGAGCGGATGAGCCTTCCATTGTCACCTTATCGAAAGAAGCGTAATAATATAGGAACAGGATTAGAAAGGAAGGGTGACAGATGATGAAAGATATTAAAGCGATGTTTTTTATTCCTCTCCCCCGGTTTATTTGTAATCTCCTGAAGAAAAAGGAGAAGAAAGCTAGTTAAGCTGGCTTGCGACTAGGTGCCGACTCCATGTCGACACCTAGCTTGTTATTTGCTCACCAAACCCACGCCGATGATGCCGCCTAAAACGCCGGCACAGGCTGTTAAACCCAATCTTTTTACAACAAAGGCCAGGGTAAAGATGGACGAATCCAGGATGAGGCCACCGATAATCGTTAGCAAAAAGTAGGACATGCTCACCGCCAGGCCGTACAACAGTCCTTTGCCCTGGGCGGAATAGGCGGCCATCGTTGCGCCGATAAACATGCTGACAAAAAAAATGAAGGTGGCAAATCCGGATAACAGGTTTTCCGAGAGGGCAGTATATTGAAGAAGCAGTGCGGAGATAATCGCCAGCACTATCGTTAGCGTAATCGACCATAGCAATCCTTTGAAGACATAGCTAACTTGAAAGTCCTCCGAAGCGTGGATTTTCTCTTTTTCAATCATGTTTTTTCTCCCCCCAGCTTATCTTTATCATTAGATTATGTTTCCGGAACGGAAATATGATTAGAATTCCGGGGGCAGAAATCCGGGGGCGGGGAGCCAGGCCGCTTTCTTGCTTTCTTCGTTGCACAGGCTGGGACATTGGTTTAAAATAATAAACATAGTGACCACGGACCAGGGATGGACTTGGCACGGGCGAAACTGGGAAAGGAATAAGGTGAAAGAGGAAAATGGATCGGGAAAAAATTCAAAAGGCGGTAAAACTGTTTTTAGAAGCGATTGGCGAGGATCCGTCCCGGGAAGGACTTAAAGGGACCCCGCTAAGAGTTGCTAAGATGTGTGAAGAGATTTTCAGCGGGATGCAGAAGGAACCGGATGAGGAGTTATTTGTCTGCTTTAATGAAGAGCATGATGAAATGGTCCTGGTAAAGGACATTCCTTTGTATTCTTTCTGTGAGCATCATTTATTGCCCTTCTTTGGCAAGGCTCATGTGGCCTATATCCCGCGCAAAGGAAGGGTGACGGGTCTTTCCAAGCTGGCCCGGGTAGTCGAAATCTTTGCCCGCCGGCCGCAATTACAGGAGCGGCTTACTTCGCAAATCGCGGATTCGATTATGCGGATCTTGAATCCCCTTGGGGTCGTGGTGGTCATTGAGGCGGAACATATGTGTATGACCCTGCGGGGGGTCAACAAGCCGGGAAGCCAGACCCTTACTTCGGCCGTACGGGGGGTTTTCCGTTCCAATGAGGCGACGCGCGCCGAGGCCTTTGCTTTAATCAAAGGCGAGTAAAGGTTAAAATATGATAAGGTATCAAAATAATAATCCCATAAATATTTAAGTAAATAAAAGTAAAAATGGAGGAAGTTATGTATATTCTGGTGACGAATGATGATGGAGTGTGGGCACCTGGGGTGCAAGCATTGGCCAAAAAGATGACGGAGGTGGGCGAGGTTGTCCTGGTGGCCCCTTTGGAAGAGAAAAGCGCCATCGGGCACGGGATCACGATCCGGGATCCGATTCGGGTAGAAGAGATTAAGCTTGACGGCTTGAAAAAAGTCTACGGGGTGAACGGAACGCCGGCGGATTGTGTCAAGCTGGGCATTGAGGAGTTGATGGAACACGAGTGTGGCTTAGTAATCTCCGGGATTAATCAAGGACCCAACTTAGGTACGGATGTACTTTATTCGGGTACCGTTTCTGCGGCGATTGAAGGTGTGCTGCTTCGCACCCCTTCCATAGCCGTATCTCTGGCTTCCTGGGAGCACCGGGACTTTAGCGTAGCGGCGGAAATTACTGCTGCCCTGGTGCGAAAGATGATTCGCGAAAACAAGGTTCTTCCGCCCGGGACACTGCTGAATATCAACATCCCGGCGGTGGAAAAAGAAAAAATCAAAGGAATCAGGATTACAGAGCTGGGGCCGCGGGAGTACGAAAACCACTTTGAAAAAAGATACGATCCCCGGGGGAATGCCTATTTCTGGGCCGTGGGCAAACTGCTGCCCACCCAGGGAGACCACGAAGATTGTGATACCCATGCGGTGGAAAATAACTATGTCTCGATTACGCCTTTGCAGTTCGATTTAACCAATTACGAAATCATCCAGGAAATCAGGAAGTGGGGTTTGGAAGACTCGATTTAAGACGCTTTGGATATGATGCAATGCAATTTTTAGGATGTTCATTTTAGGGCGTTCTTTTGAGAATGCGGGACAAGTGAAGGAAGATCAGGTTAACATATTGGTCCCCGGTGAGGAATAGGGTCAGAAAAAAGAGCAGGATGAGGGTTAAAGTCAGCAGTACTAAAAGGAAAACGCTCTGAGCCGCAAGCTCCATAAGGGAAATAAGAGACATGCTGAAAAGAACGCTCACCAAAAGCAGCCTTAAATAAAAGCCGCGTTCAAAGGAAAGTTTTGTTTTCCTGGCAATAATGGCAAGATTCAAAAGGGCCACCAGAACGTAACTGCTGGCAAAGCTTAAAGCGATTAGTACTTTGCCATGGGCAGCATGGGCGCCATAGAAGTAGATGCCTGCCAGTTTTACGAGGCCGCCCAGCAGGGTGGTAAAAAAGATGGTTTTGACCAGACCCAGCCCCTGCAGGATGCCGATGGTGGTTTGTAGTAGGTACAGGAAAACGCCGCCTAAGGCGAGGATTTGTAAAAGTTCGCCGGCCTGGGTGACCTGAAAGAGCAGCTTGCTAAGCAAGGGACCCCAAAAAAAGAGAATCAGACTGCAGGGGACACCCACGATTAAGGTGATGCCAAGGGCTTCCGAGGTCCGTTGAGAAAGTAAGGGCATTTGTTTTTTGCTCGCTGCTTCGGAAATGGCCGGTACCAGGGTGGTGGACAGGGAGTAGGTTAAGGGAGTGGGAATCGTCAGCAGGGTAAAGGCTACTCCGGTTAGTTCACCATAAAAGGCCGTGGACTGGGAGAGGGTGTAGCCCATTTTTTTCAACTGCTGGGGAATTAAATTTGCTTCAATCGTGGAAACCAGGCTGGTGATGACCCTGGTGACAGTAACGGGAATGCCAAAAGCCAGCAGTCGTTTCATGGTTGAAAGCCGTGGCCGTTGGAAAAGTTTACCGTAAAAAAGGTGTTTGTAGCTGACCACAAGATAAATAAAACCGCTTAATTCACTGCAAAATACCGCAAGAGAAAGGCCGACCGCCGACCAGGTCAAGCCATAAGGCCGGAGCAGGCATACCAATAATAAGCCGGTGCCGATCCGGACCGTTTGTTCGATTAATTGGGTGGCAGCGGTAGGGCGCATATCCTGCAAGCCTTGAAAGAAGCCTTTGAGCGCGGAGGAGACGGCAACTAAAACGATGGTTGGCAGCAGAAACAAAAGAACGGGCAGGACCCGGGGATCGGTATAGAGGTTCTTGATGAAAAACGGGGCCAGCACAATAAAAGAAAAAGACAGGGCAGCAGCAAACAGCACGAGCAGGGTGACCGCGGTTCCCAAAAGGATCTCTGCATTGGAGTATTTTCCCGCGGCCAGTTCCTCCGCAGTTAGTTTGGGGATGGCCGGGGGAAGGCCCATGGTGGAAAAGACGAGCACCGTGATGTATAAAGGAAAAACCATGTTAAAGATGCCCACGCCTTCCGGGCTGATGAGCCGGATAATCATGATTTGATAAAGAAAACCCATCACTTTGACCAAAAGGCTGGCCAAAAGCAGGATAAAAGCACCTTTCAGAAAAGATTGTTTGGTCATTATTGTCCTCCCACAGTCCTGTTTAAAAATTACTATGTGGGAGGCAGAAAAAATATCCACCCTTTCCCAAAGGCCAAGCCAGGGAGCGAGGGTTAAATTTGTCCGACGAAAAAGAAGGATTTTTTAAACTTATGAGTAATATTTATTAGGTGTACGTATTTCAGGCGCGGCTTTTCTACTTACAAGTATGTAAGTACAAATAAATTTACTTCCAAAAAGGAGGAACTTATCTTGCGGGTATATGCTAGTAAAAAACTCAGGAACATCGGGATCTTAGCACACGGCGGGGCGGGGAAAACATCACTGACGGAAGCTATCCTTTTTAATGCCGGACATACCACACGGATAGGCAAGGTTGATGACGGCACAACGGTCACTGATTATTTGCCGGAAGAGATAAAGAGAAAAGTAACGGTAAGCACAACACTTGCTCCTGTGGAATGGAAGGAGCATAAGTTAAATATTCTGGATACACCTGGTTATGCCGACTTTATTGGGGAAGTAAGAAGCGCCATGCGGGCCGCGGACAGTATCGTGCTGGTGGTAGACGGGGTCGCGGGAGTCGAGGTGCAGACCGAGGTCCATTGGGAAGCGGCGGAAGAAGCTGAAAAACCCAGGATTATTTTTGTCAACAAGCTGGACCGGGAAAATGCCAATTACTACCGGGTCCTGGATGATTTAAAACAGCATTTCGGAACCAAGATTGCTCCTTTGATGCTGCCGATTGGGGTAGAGGAAAACTTTTCAGGGGTTGTGGACATCTTAAGGCAGAAAGCCTACAAGTTTGAAGGGAACAAGTGTCAGGAAATCCCCGTTCCGGAAGAATTGAAAAGCGAGATCGAAAAATACCGGGAGCCTTTGACGGAAGCGGCGGCGGAAGGCGATGACGAGTTATTGATGAAATACCTGGACGGGGAAAGCTTAAATGAGCAGGAACTGTACCAGGGCTTGCGACAGGGCATCAAAGACGCCAAGGTGGTGCCGGTTTTCTGTGGTTCGGCCTTGAAAAATATTGGGGTACAGCCCTTGATGGACGCACTCATTGAGTTCTTGCCTTCACCGGTTGATCTTGACGGCGAAGACGCGGCCAATAAGCCGCTGGCGGCGATCGTCTTTAAAACCATGGCCGATCCTTATGTGGGGAAAATAAGCTTTGTCCGGGTGGAGCACGGGACCTTAAAGAGCGATTCGACCATCTATAATCTCAATAAACAAAAAGAAGAGCGCTATGGCTCCTTGCTGTTACTGCGGGGAAAAACCCAGGATACGGTCAGTGAGGCGCAGGCAGGCGATATTGTTTGTATCGCCAAACTATCTGAAACTACCACCGGCGATACCTTAGGGCTCAAGGACAAAACGTCCCTTCTGGAAGGGGTGTCCTTCCCGTCTCCCATCTTTTCCGTAGCAGTCAAGGCGAAATCCCGCAATGACGAAGACAAGGTGGGCACGGCCTTATCCCGACTGGTTGAAGAGGATCCGACCTTAAAGGTCGAGAAAAATATCGAGACGAAAGAGACGCTTATGACCGGAATGGGTGAAACCCATCTGGATATTATCATTGAACGGATGCAGAAGAAGTTCGGGGTCGATGTTTCCACCAGCACGCCGCGAGTGCCTTATCGGGAAACGATTAGAGGAACGGCGGAATATGAATACAAGCACAAGAAACAATCGGGTGGGCATGGGCAATACGGTCATGTGAAGCTGCGCTTTGAACCCTATCCGGACGGTGAATTTGAATTTGCGGAAACCATCTTCGGTGGTGCCGTGCCGAAAAACTACTTCCCGGCGGTGGAAAAGGGAATTCGTGAAGCGATGGCGGAAGGGGTTTTGGCCGGCTACCCCATGACCAATATTAAAGTTACCCTCTATGACGGTTCGTACCATGAGGTGGACTCTTCCGAAATGTCCTTCAAGATTGCAGCCAGCATGTGCTTCAAGAAAGGTGTGGAAAACGCGCGTCCCGTATTGATGGAACCGATTATGGATGTGGAAGTCCGCGTTCCGGAGCAATACATGGGGGATATTATCGGTGATCTAAACGGCAAGCGGGGACGCATTCTTGGGATGGAGCCGGAAGGAAAAATGCAACTGGTGAAAGCGCAAGTGCCGCTGGCGGAAATGTACCGGTATGCCATTGATTTAAAATCGATTACCCAAGGGCGTGGAAATTTCAGCATGCAGTTCTCCCATTATGAAGACGTGCCGCAGCAAACTGCGAAGGAAATCATCGAAAATGCGGCCATGGAGAAAGAGCAGGAAAAATAGCTTTCCGGTAATAATAAAGGAACTGTTTCATGCCTGGAGAAAGAATGAAGCAGTTCCTTTTTTACTATCCCGCCCCAAATTCCTCCTTAAAAGCACCCTCGTTACTGAAGGGGGATTTGGGCACAAAAAAACCCGCCGCTTGCGGCGAGATAGGTTTTAAATATGGCAGGGGCAGTAGGACTCGAACCCACAACCAACGGATTTGGAGTCCGCTACTCTACCAATTGAGCTATACCCCTGTATGTGTCCTTTAACGACACGCCACTTTTTTATTATAGAAGATAAAGGTCCTAGTGTCAACACCAACAAAAGGCAAGTCCCGCCTGCCGGCAATAGCTAAGTTAAGCCGGACGAAGACAAGTCCCTCCGTCGGAGGTGGGGATAGGTAAGATGAAAGGAGAAGGCAAGGAAAGATGGTACTGATGGTTGTCTTTGGTCTGGCCGGTTTTTACCTGAGCGCCCGCTTGTGGCGGTGGTATGATGCGATCTTGCATTTTTTCTCTCCGACCTTACGCATTGCGGATCTAATCACCTGGGGGCTCATGTTATGGTTTATCATCGCTCAATACCAGCGCATATCAGCGATGTTATCGCCCATGTTAATCTGGCGGCTCCTGTTATATTTGCTGCTTTGGAGTGGTGTAACCGTAATTGGCTTTATGCTTATCGGGCTGGTCCGGTTGCTTGTTAAACGCAGGATTTTTCGATAAAGAACGAACGGTTTTTCATTGACTTCCAGATAATACCATGAATATTGGCAGCCTCCGCGGTAAAGCTAGCAATAAAGATACTTTAAAGGAGGTTGATTTATGGTCCACCAGCAAATCCAGCAAATCCAACAAAGAATTAATACGGTAAGTCAAATGGCAAGCCAGCTGCGGCAAGCCGAAGAAAACAATCGACAACGTTTAATGCAGTTGGTGCAGGAAGAAGCTTTTGCCGCTCAACAAATGAACCGGATCCAACAGCTATGCCAGGAAAGCATCTCCAGTCTGCATAGTATTTCTCAGGGAACCATAATGAGCCCACAAAGCTATCATCCTTCTCCCCAAACATCGTTCTACGGACACAGTTACGGACAACAGCAGAGCCCAACAGCCCTTTTTAATTTGGCGACCATGAGTCCCGATACATACGGTAATGTGATGCAGTATATGGGTGGACAAGGTGGCAGCAATATTGGCGGCACTATAGGTAGCGGTATGACTGGTACGACTGCGGGCATGGGTAGTGGGATGGGTACCGGGATAGGTCCCGGCATGGGTGCTGGGATGAGCAGCGGTATCGGTACCGGGATAAGTGGTCCAAGTGGGATAGCCACCGGCATGGGAGGAACGAGTGGAATGATGGGCACCCAGTCTTCTCTCTCGGACATTACCACCATGGGTCCGGATGTGTACCAGGCTTCCCGGGAACAACTTGGGAAAGGGTCAGCGAGCATCAGTCAGATTGGCCAGCAGGCCGGAATCTCATCAGGTCTGAGTCCTCAGGTCGGGCAACAGACCGGTAATACGGGCATGCCCAAGTATAATCAATAGGTCATTATGCCGTTTTTTATAACTTAAGAAAGAAAGGATGAGGAAAAAGCGGAGAAGCAGTCCACAATCCAGACTGCTTCTTTGTTTTGTTATATTTTACATAAAGGAAAAAAATTTATTCTAAAGAATTAAATTGCTTAGACAGTCGGACTACAACTTTTTTGGGGACAGCTACATTGCAGCAAAGATACGCGAAGGGAAGGAGGAGGAATAGACCAATTATGCTACATATCATCCTTGAAGACGAAGAAACCGCGAATATTCGTTGTGAAATCAAACGCATGTCGATCAAACAACTGCGGTTACTGGAGGCATTGATCAAACGGGAAATGCAAAGTAGAAACGACGAGCTTTTCAGTCAGTGGTTGGAAAAAATTGCGGAAATCAAGTCCGATTTTGCCTAATGGCAAGATTCTGTTTGACGTTTTTTCCCACACCAGCTATAATTAACAAGTAAGAGGTGGGAAAAAATGATAAAACTTGTCTATCATGGTCATGCTTGCTTTAGCATTAGTGACGGTACATATGATTTGCTGATCGATCCGTTCCTGAAGGGGAACCCCTTGGCGGATGTACAGCCGGATGAAGTTAATCCGACTCATATTTTGGTGACCCATGGTCATTCTGATCATCTGGGCGATGCTTTGGAAATTGCCCGCAGAACGAAAGCGGAAATTGTTGCGCCGAACGAGTTGGCCCAGTATTGTAGCATGCAGGGTGCGCAGATTGCCGCCATGCACATCGGTGGCGCGAGAAGCTTTCCCTTTGGCCGGCTGAAGATGACGCCGGCATGGCATGGTTCAGCAATTATTCAAGGTAATGAAATCATTTATACGGGCACGCCCTGTGGGTATATTATTGAAATGCAGGGAATTACGATTTATCACGCGGGCGATACCGGCCTCTTCGGCGACATGAAGCTTATCGGCCAGCGCAATCAGATTGATTATGCTTTGCTGCCCATCGGCGATAATTACGTAATGGGTCCTTATGATGCCGTTGAGGCGGCCCTGATGCTGCAGGCAAAAATCACTATTCCGATGCATTATGATACCTTCCCGATCATTAAGCAGAATCCCTATCTTTACATCGAAAAACTGCGGGAAAACGGACTGCAGGGGATTGTTTTAAAACCAGGTGAAGCGATTACCGCTCCGACGGTATAAATATTTCATGGCAAGTGTAAAGAGATAGCCTACACTATCTCTTTTTCTTCTGTTTTTCATTGGGAGGAGTTGGAAGTAAGGGTGAACGAAGTTTTCGACAAGGAACAAGCACCAAAGGAACAGGCACGAGTGGAACAGGACCGGAAGTATATCTTAGCCTTTCACAAAATATTCAGTATTAATCTTAATAATCTGTACGAGCGCATTAAGCAGTCTTACGGCTCTTTTGAGGCGGCCTGGCAGGCGGAGGAATTTCCCTTCCGGATGGGGCTAACGAAAAAACAAACCGAGGCTTTTGTCCAGTTGAAAAAGTCCATTGATCCGGAAAGGCTGGAAGAAGAGTGTTTCCGCAAAAAAATCAACTATGTGACCAGATCTGAGCAAAGATTCCCTTTTTTGTTGTTGCAAATTTCTGATATTCCGTGTATTCTATATTATTGTGGTGAGATATCATTATTGGCAAACAATTGTCTCGCCATTGTTGGCTCGCGACAGGCGACGGTCTACGGGCTGAAACAGGCTCGAATGTTTGCGGAGGAGTTGAGCAACAATGAGCTTACCATTGTCAGCGGCCTGGCGCGGGGCATCGATGCTGCCGCCCACGAAGGGGCTTTAACGGGAAAAGGCAGCACCATTGCCGTTTTGGGGGCGGGGTTGGATGAACTCTATCCGCGGGAGAACCGCCGGCTGTTTCAGCGGATTTGCGAACAAGGCCTGGCACTTAGCGAATTTCCTCCGGGAACGAAACCCTTGAGTCATCACTTTCCGATTAGAAACAGAATTATCAGCGGCTTGAGTTCAGGCGTTTTTGTAATAGAAGCCAAAGCCAGAAGCGGGTCTTTGATTACTTGTGATTTGGCACTGGAACAGGGGAAGGAAGTTTTTGCGTTACCGGGGGTGGTCACAAGCCCCAACAGCATCGGTTCCTTACGTTTAATCCAGCAAGGAGCTAAACTGGTGATTTATCCGCAGGATATTCTTGAAGAATTAGGATATGAATACCGGGCGGAGGTATATAATAATCAAAAAGCCAAGATTGAAGACATTAGTAAAACTGAAAAAAGAATCTACAATTTGCTCTCTTGGGAGCCTGTGAATATCGATTTATTGCTGGAAAGAAACATGGGGCAGGAGGAAATGGTCCTAAGAATTCTGCTCGAGTTGGAGTTAAAAGGATTGATTAAGCAGCTTCCCGGAAAGTATTATGTAAGAGTTTAAGCTATTAAGTTTCGAGGTGAGAATCCAGTGACAAAGACATTAGTAGTAGTTGAATCGCCTGCCAAGGCTAAAACCATCGGAAAATATTTAGGACGCAAGTACACTGTGAAAGCATCGATGGGGCATGTGCGTGATTTACCCAAAAGCCAGTTCGGGGTTGATGTGGAAAAAGATTTTGCGGTTAAGTATATTACCATCCGCGGAAAAGGAGAGTTGTTAAAAGAATTAAAAGCCTTAGCGAAAAAGAGTGATGAAGTGCTGATCGCCACTGACCCGGACCGGGAAGGGGAAGCCATCGCCTGGCATTTAAAAGAGTTTTTCCAACTGCCGGAGGAGAAAAAATGCCGCGTGGAATTTAACGAAGTCACCAAGAAAAAAATCCTGGAGGCGATTAAACAACCACGGCAAATCGACCACAACCGGGTGGATGCCCAGCAAACGCGGCGGGTCCTGGACCGGATCGTCGGGTATAAGTTGAGTCCACTCTTGTGGCGCAAAATCAAAAAAGGCTTAAGTGCAGGCCGGGTGCAGTCGGTGGTGGTGCGTTTAATCTGCGACCGGGAAAACGAAATTACGAATTTCACGCCGGAAGAATACTGGACCTTGACGGCGGAGCTCAATAAAGGGAAAAGCAGCTTTGAAGCTTTGCTCATCAAAATCAACGGCGAGAAAGCGGATTTGAAAAAAGAAGATGAAGTTAACGCCATCGTGCAAAAGATTAACCGGCAGCCTTTTGTGGTCGAGTCGGTGAAAAAGAAAGAGCAGAAGAAAAACCCGGCTCCTCCTTTTATCACCAGCACCTTGCAACAGGATGCCTCGCGGAAACTGAATTACACGGCGAAAAAAACCATGCTGATTGCCCAGCATCTCTACGAAGGGATTGAACTGGGCAAGGAAGGTTCCGTGGGTTTGATTACATACATGAGAACCGATTCCACCCGCATCAGTGAAGAAGCCAAGGACGAGGCCAGGCAATATATTGAAACGGTCTTTGGAGAAAAGTATCTGGCCGAGGGCGGTAAGGGGCGCAATTATGTAAGCAAAGGGAGAACCCAAAACGCCCACGAATGTATCAGACCTACCTCTGTTTTTCGCGATCCGGCGACGGTGAAAGGGTTTTTAAAGCCGGACCAGTATAAGCTGTATAAGTTGATCTGGGAGCGCTTTGTCGCTTCCCAAATGGCGGCTCTGGTGAATGAAGTCACCACGGCGGAAATTAAAGTTGACGACTGCCTTTTCCGGGCCACCGGTTCGGTGGTTATCTTCCCGGGCTATACCAAAATCTACGTGGAAGGCAGCGATGAAAAGGTAAAAAAGGAAGAAAGCACGCTTCCGGAATTGGTGGAAAACGAAAAAGTGAAGCTGAAAAAACTCCTTCCGAAACAGCACTTTACCCAACCGCCTTCCCGTTTTACGGAAGCAACGCTTATTAAAACCCTGGAGGAAAAAGGGATTGGCCGTCCCAGTACCTATGCGCCGATTCTGGATACCATTGTCAGCCGTGGCTATGTGTTCCGGGAAAAAAAGCAGTATGCGCCGACCGAATTGGGCTTTTTGGTGGTGGATCTGCTGAAAAAGTATTTCCCGGAAATCATTGATGTGGAATTCACGGCCAACATGGAGGACAAATTGGATGCCATTGAGGAAGGGCAAGATGACTGGAAAGAGGTCTTGGGACGCTTTTTTGAGCCCTTTAACGAGAAACTGAAAATTGCCGACCGGGAAATCGGACAGATTGAAATTGCCGACGAAGTGACCGAGGAAATCTGTGAAAAATGTGGACGCAACATGGTGATCAAGCAAGGACGCTTTGGCAAGTTTCTGGCTTGCCCGGGTTTTCCGGATTGCCGCAATACGAAACCGCTCCTTGAAAAAACAGGCCTTCAATGCACGAAATGTGGCGAAGGGGCCATTATCACCCGGCGGTCCAAGAAGGGGAAGAAATTCTACGGTTGCAGCAATTATCCCAAGTGTGATTTTATCTCCTGGGATGAGCCGGTGAATAAACTCTGTCCGCTTTGTAAGCAACTCCTTGTGCTCAAGAACAGTCAAAAAGAAGGTCCAAAATATGTATGTTCAGCTGAAAACTGTAAATACACCGAAAAAGTAGAGCAGAAGCATGGTAAAAAAACCGAAACCGTCCCAGAAGAGGATAGAGTCCTAGTTTAGAAAAAAGTTTGGCTTATTGATGATTTAAACTGAGCAACAGGTAACGGGGGAAGTCATTTTGGAGCAGACCATTCATGTTATCGGTGGCGGTTTGGCAGGAAGCGAAGCCGCCTGGCAAATCGCCCAACGGGGGATTAGAGTAAAATTATTCGAGATGAGACCGGCGCAAATGACGCCCGCTCATCACAGTGCATTTTTTGCGGAACTGGTGTGCAGCAATTCTTTACGGGCCAGCAATTTGACGAATGCCGTGGGTCTCTTAAAGGAAGAGATGCGGCAACTGTATTCCTTAATCATGAGTTGTGCCGACCAGACCCGGCTCCCGGCTGGGGGAGCCTTAGCGGTAGACCGGGAGGCTTTTTCCCGCATGGTAACCGAGAAAATCACCAGGCATCCGCTGATTGAGGTGCGGCGGGAAGAAGTAAAGTCCATCAACCCCAATGAATTGACGGTTGTGGCGACTGGTCCTTTGACCAGCAACGGGTTGGCCAGGGAACTTTCGCAGCTGACCGGCGCCGGCTATTTATATTTTTACGATGCGGCAGCGCCGATTGTTTACGGGGAAAGCATCGACTACGAGCGCGCTTTTTGGGCGTCGCGATACAATAAAGGGACGGCCGACTATCTGAATTGTCCGATGAATGAAGCGGAATACCAGCGGTTTTACGAAGCACTGATTACAGCCGAGGTCCATCCCCTGAAGGAATTTGAAGAGGAAAAGTATTTTGAGGGGTGCATGCCCATTGAGGTGATGGCTAAACGAGGATCACAGACCTTGCTGTTTGGCCCCCTAAAGCCGGTTGGTTTATATGATGAGCGTAAACAGGAAAGGCCCTATGCCGTGGTGCAGCTACGTCAGGATAACCGGGAGCGGACCTTGTTGAATATGGTGGGTTTTCAGACCCGTTTAAAATGGGGAGAGCAGCAAAGGGTCTTTCGTTTAATTCCGGGGCTGGAAAAGGCGGAATTTGCTCGATTCGGAGTGATGCACCGCAATACCTTTTTAAATTCCCCGCAGGTGCTGTTAGCCACCACCCAGCTTAAAGCCCATCCGCGCATCCTGATTGCAGGACAGCTTTCCGGGGTGGAAGGATACGTGGAATCGGCCGCATCAGGGCTGATTGCCGGGATTAACGCCGGTCGTCTTTTTAAAGGACAGGAGCCCTTGCCCGTTCCGCCGGAAACAGCCATCGGCGCGCTGTTAAACTATATTTCTGATTCCAGCCTGACGGATTTTCAGCCCATGAACATTACTTTCGGTTTAATGCCACCCTGGCCGGAAAAAGTCCGGGATAAGGAAAAGAAACATCTCCTTATTGCGGAAAGAGCCCTCAAGGCTCTTGCCGCTTGGAAAGCACAGCTTTAAAAACACGTGGAAACGGTCGCTGCATTAAAAAGATTTGAGTTTTTCCAACAGTCGGAGCTTAAAAAAAGCCAGTTTAAGAAAAGGTTGTGAGACAGATGTTACTATTGCCATTATTAGATAGTTTTTTATCTTATTTAAATAACGAAAAAATGTTGGCAAAAATGACTGTAAAGTCTTATAATAGTGATTGGAATGACTTCTTAAACTTTTTAGAAAATGAAATAAATATTGATATAGCAACTTTAGATGTTAAAGAAATCACTCATCTTACCGTGCGGAAGTACATGGCCTACCTAAGCAACCAGAACTATAAAAAAAGTACGATTGCCCGTCATCTGGCGGCGCTGAAAAGTTTTTTCCGCTATCTTTTGAAGATGGAGTTGATTAAGCAAAATCCCCTGGCTTTGGTGGCGACTCCGCGCATCCCCAAAAAGTTGCCCCGGTATTTGGAGGAAGAAGAAATGGGCCGGGTCATCGAACAACCGAGCCGCCTTGATAACACCGGCCTCAGGGACCGGGCTATTCTGGAACTGCTCTACGGCGCCGGGATTCGGGTCAGCGAACTGACTTCCCTGAACGTATCCAGTGTGGATTTGGCGCTGGGCTACGTGCGGGTGATGGGGAAAGGCAGTAAGGAAAGAGTCGTGCCGATTGGAAAGGAAGCGATTAAGGCTCTAAAAACTTACCTGGAAACAGCACGGCCGCAGTGGGCCGACAACGCTGAGACTGCTCTGTTTGTAAATAAAAAGGGAGGAAGATTATCCGACCGGTCGGTGCGGACCATTGTCCACACTTACTGCCGGCAGGCGGGAGCCAAAGAAGACCTTTCTCCCCATGGCTTTCGACATAGTTTTGCCACCCATTTACTGAACAATGAGGCCGATTTAAGGGCAGTGCAGGAGCTTTTGGGGCATCGAAAAATATCTACGACGCAGATTTACACCCATGTTTCCAATAAAAAATTGCGGCAGGTGTACCGCATGACTCATCCGAGGGCTTGAGAGCGGCTGAAAGCTGAGTCTGGAAAAATGGTGAGAGGCGAGGAGGTGAGGAAAAGGGAATGTTTCATGGAACAACGATCATCGGTGTAAAAAGAGGGAAGCAGGTGGCCGTAGCCGGGGATGGGCAGGTGACCCTGGGTCAAAATATAATTATGAAGCACCATTCCAAAAAAGTGCGCCGCCTGTACCATGGCAAGGTGATTGCCGGTTTTGCCGGTTCGGTCGCCGATGCCTTCTCACTCTTTGAGAAATTTGAAAAGAAGCTGGAGGAATATCACGGAAATCTAACTAAGGCCGCGGTGGAGCTCGCCAAACACTGGCGCACCGACAAGGCGCTAAGGAACCTGGAGGCCATGTTGGTCGTGGCGGACCGGGAAAACCTGTTGGTCCTTTCGGGAACCGGCGAAGTAATCGAGCCGGACGACGGGATCGCGGCGATTGGCTCGGGAGGGCCCTATGCCCTGGCGGCAGCTAAAGCCTTAGTCCAACATACAGATTTGTCCCCTGGAGAAATCGTGCAGACGGCCTTGAAGATTGCCGCAACGATTTGTGTGTATACCAATGAGGTGATCACCTTAGAAGAAATTTAATCAAAAAGAAATTTAAATAGAAAGGGGTGTCATATGGAAAAAGCGTTAACTCCGCGGGAGATTGTAGCCGAATTAGACAAATACATCGTGGGGCAGGAAAAGGCGAAAAGATGTGTGGCGATCGCCTTAAGGAACCGTTACCGCCGGAATGTGCTGGCCGATGAGCTGCGGGACGAAGTTATCCCGAAAAACATTTTGATGATTGGGCCGACCGGTGTTGGTAAAACGGAGATTGCCCGGAGATTGGCCAAACTGGTAAATGCGCCGTTTATCAAAGTAGAAGCCACGAAATATACGGAAGTAGGTTATGTGGGACGCGATGTAGAATCAATGGTGCGCGATCTGGTCGAGATTTCTGTTCGCATGGTGAAGCAGGAAAAAATCAAGGCGGTCGAAGAACGAGCCATGGAAATGGCTGATGAAGTCCTTGTTAACATATTAAGTAATGGCAACAGCAACGATGCGACAAACAACCCTTTTGCCATCTTGTTTGGCGGTAGTGCCACGGATGACACTGAAGAAAACGAGCCAACCGATGTGGATAATAATGCGGAAAAAAGGGAAAGAATAAGAGCAAAAATAAAAAATGGAGAATTGGACCACGAATTTGTCGAGATCGAAGTGGAAGATGCCGCAACTTCTCCGGCAATGGACTTCTTTGTGGGAAGCAATTTCGAAGAATTGGGTATGAGTTTTCAGGATATGTTTGGCAGCATTTTTCCGAAAAGGAAAAAAAAGAAGAAAGTGACAGTGGCCCAGGCACGCAAAATATTGACTCAAAGCGAAGCGCAAAAGTTAATTGATATGGAAGAAGTAATTAATGAGGCGGTAAAACGTACCGAGCAAAACGGGATCATCTTTTTGGACGAAATAGACAAAATAGCAGGGTATGACCACACATCGGCGGATATTTCGAGAGGAGGTGTACAAAGGGATATTTTGCCTATTGTCGAAGGTTCCACGGTTATGACCAAGTACGGCTCCGTAAAAACAGATTATATCTTGTTTATTGCGGCCGGGGCTTTTCATACCAGCAAACCTTCCGACTTAATACCGGAATTGCAAGGACGTTTTCCGATACGTGTGGAATTGGAGAGCCTTTCCAAGGACGATTTTAAGCTCATTCTCATAAAGCCACGCAATTCACTCATTAGACAATACACAGAATTATTAAAGACAGAGGGGGTATTGCTAGAATTTACTGAAAATGCTATTGAAGAAATTGCAAATATCGCGTATACTGTAAACAATCAAACAGAAAACATTGGCGCTCGACGACTTCATACCATTGTCGAAAAATTATTGGAAGATGTTCTTTTTGAAGCTCCTGATGTGGAACCCAAAAAGATCAGTATCGACCATAATTTTGTTAAAAATAAATTGCGCTCTATTGTGGAAAATGAAGATTTAAGTCGGTATATTTTGTAATTATTTAATTTAGGAGGAAAGATATATTATGAAGACACTTTTAGAGAAAACCCGAACGGTAAACAAACTCTTACAAAAGACGGCAGGGAATCCCGTCGAATTCACGGAGATCGCCAAAGTGCTCAGTGACTTGATTGACTGCAACGTGTACATTGTGGGCAGAAGAGGAAAGATATTGGGTTATGCTTTCATGGATGGCTTTGTTTGCCAAGCGATTGAGGACATCGTTATGAAAGCGGAAAGGTTCCCGGAATCCTACAACGAAGAATTAATGAGGATCACGCAGACCCATGCGAACATCTCCTCTAAAGACACCAGTGATTGCATTTTCACCCTGGAAAAAGAATGTGGCTTTGAAAATAAAATCACTACCGTTGTGCCGATCATGGGCGGCGGAGAAAGACAAGGAACCCTTTTACTGGTGAAATACGAAAGCGAATTCGCCAACGAAGACTTGGTCTTAGGTGAATATGGCGCCACGGTAATTGGTATGGAGATCCTGCGCACCAAGGCCGAACGGATCGAGGAAGAAGCCAGGAGAAAGGCAGCGGTGCAAGTGGCTATTGGAACCCTGTCTTATTCCGAACTGGAAGCCATTGAGCATATTTTTGCGGAATTAAAGGGTAAAGAAGGTCTGCTGATTGCCAGCAAGATCGCGGACCGCGTAGGGATTACCCGTTCCGTTATCGTAAACGCCCTGCGCAAGTTTGAAAGCGCCGGGGTTATCGAATCCAAGTCTTTAGGGATGAAAGGTACCTACATCCGCATCCTGAACGAAAATCTGTTGGAAGAACTTGCTAAAATGAAGCTATACTAGAATATAAATGATACTACGTTATAACAGATGTTGAACAACAAGCTGGGTTTAATACAAAAGAAAGCAAAGACCTTAACCTATCTGTTTGTAAGCGGCTAAGGAAGAGGAGTGACTGTTTAGTTACTCCTTTTTGCTTTCTTTTTTTTGTGCAAATATTAACATTACGGGGCAGGAATATTCGAGTGAATAATGAATTTAAATAAATAACTTTATTTGTGTCGAAGATTTCTGAAAAATAGGGGAATAAGAACTTTAATCATAGGGTTCAGCTTGAAGGGAGAAAAGCATCTAATGAAAAAGAATAGCCTGTCTTTTATATCCTTGCTGCTATTTTTCATCTGTGTAACAAATCTATTCTTTTCTTGTCTTCCGGTGCAGGGAGAAGCTATATCATTGCCGGATTCTTCTGCCCCCGTAACCTCCTTTCTTGATATAGCAGGGCATTGGTCGGAAAAGGAGATTGCCGCCTGGACAACTCATGGACTGGCAGGCGGCTATCCCGACGGCACCTTTCGGCCGGACAGCCCCATAACACGGGCGGAGTTTGTGACTTTGGTCAACCGTGCCTTTGGTTATACAAAGATAGCTGAACAAATAGCTACAACGGTCGACGGACATGCCACCGGTTCGATGACTTTTCAAGACGTCGCGGCAACAGACTGGTTTGCCGGAGAATTCGCCAATGCTTCAGCCGTGGGTTATCTTGGCGGCTACCCGGATGGCACGGTTATGTGCGCGATTTTGCCTGGTCTGCTGATGCAGAATGGCTTTTGATGCCTTCAGTAGCTGGGGTAGCCGGCACTGGTTCCAGTACATACATTCCTGATTATTACGATCAAAATTGGAATGGCAATCATAAAGTTGTTTTCGTCGGTGGCAACTGGTTTGACGATACTTACGCCGGTCTGTTCTATTGGGTAGTTCAATATGAATCTTCACTTGCAAGCTATCTTGTAGGCAGCCGCCTCCTTTATATCCCTAAAGACAAGCATCAGAGCGATCAAAGGTTGTAGAATGACCCGGCACCTTTTCGCCTTTAAAACCAGGTGAGGGACCGCCGATGGTAAAACTTAAATAAGTGTTAGATTTTTGATATAATTAGTAAATAAAAATAATTTTTGCGACCTTTTGTTAAAAATTATTAACGATAAAAAGGAATTTGTTTCTTAAGCTAGAATTTAGTAAATAAGTTGTATATTTTGGTTTTGGGAGATAGGACTAATGATTAACACCGAATTAATCAGCATCCTGAAAGAAGGGATGGCCGGAAGCAGTATGCGCCATACGATGCTGGCCAATAATATTGCCAACGTCAATACGCCCGGTTACAAACGCAGCGATATTGACTTTAAATCTACGCTGGCCCAAGCACTGGACAAGTCTTCGCTCCGGCTGAAAACCACCCATCCGGTTCATTTCAAGCATTTAGGTCTTTCCACCGGGCCGGTGCAAGCGCAGGATTTACAGACCAGCTTGCGGAATGATGGCAACAATGTGGACGTGGACATGGAGCTGGCCACCATGGCGGAAAACAACTTATATTTCAACAGTCTGGCCCAGCTTTTATCCTCTCAGCTTTCATTACTCAGGCAATCTATTATGGAAGGAAGGCGGTAATCAATGGATCTTTTCCATGCATTGAACACCAGTGCCACCGGGTTAAGCGCGGAACGTCTAAGAATGGACGTGATCTCCTCGAATATTGCCAATGCCAACACCACGCGCACGGAGAAAGGAGGCGCCTATCGGCGGCGGGTCGCCGTATTAGCGCCGCAAAACGCGCCTAGTTTCCAGCAGGTCCTGCAGAATTCCCTCCGGAAACAGGCACCGTATAGCGGGGTCAGGGTTGCCGAGGTTGTGGAAGATTCCAGCCCGTTAAAAAGGGTCTATGATCCGACTCATCCTGACGCCGGGCCCGATGGTTATGTGGATTATCCCAATGTGGACATCATGAAGGAAATGGTGGAACTGATCACTGCTTCCCGCTCCTATGAGGCGAATGCCACGGTTTTAAATTCCACCAAAAGTATGTTTTTGAAAACCTTAGAAATTGGACGTCTGTAGGTGATTAAACGATGAATATTACCAATCTTAAGCCTTTTTCTTCAGTCCTCCCCGCCGGGACAGGGGAAAAAACGGAAGCACCAGCCACCCAAAAGCAGGCGCAGGCCTTTGGAGATTTTTTGAAAGAGGCACTGCATAAAGTAAATACAATGCAGCTTGATGCCGAAAAAATGGCGGCAGATTTTACCGTGGGCAAAGACGTGCAGTTACACGAGGTAATCATCGCCACAGAAAAAGCCACTTTAGCCTTACAGTTAACCATGCAGATTAGAAACAAGGCCATCGATGCTTATCAGGAAATCATGCGGATGCAAATCTGATTTGGCTAGAACTTGTTGACTATGCAACCTAACGAATGATGAGGTCGATTTCGTTCTGAGGTGAGACAATGAACTTTTGGACACAGGTTTCCGAACAAATTAGAAATATATGGCAAAAGCTTACAACATGGCAAAAGTTTACGTTGGCAGGGATTCTTGCGCTCTTTCTGATCGTGGTTGTGATCGTTATTTTTGCTAATCGGTCCCAGATGGAGGTCTTGTATTCCGGCTTGAACCCTGAAACGGCGGCGGCTATGACCGCAAAACTGAAGGAGCAGAAAGTCCCCTACAAATTGGTGGATGATGGGCGGACCATCCTTGTTAATGCCAAAGACAAATATCAACTGCGTTTGGATATGGTCAATGAGGTGAACTTTAGCGGTGTAGTAGGATTTGAATCCTTTAACGAAACCCGCTTTGGGGAGACCGATACCGACAAAAGGGTGCGCTTTCTGGTCGCCTTGCAAGGGGAATTGACCAGGACCATCGAAGAGTTGGACGAGGTCGATAAGGCCAATGTCCATATTGCTTTGCCGCAACCCTCATTATTTATTCGTGATGAAAAAGAAGCAACAGCTTCTGTTTTATTGCGTTTAAAGCCTTATGCCACATTAGACCCTGCGCAGGTTAAATCTATTATGTCTTTTGTCAGTCACAGTGTGGAAGGGCTAAAGGAATCCAACGTTACGGTCATGGATGTCAAAGGGAATCTGCTTTCCGAAGGGATTGCCGATGACTCGGAACTGGCATCCACCAAAATATCCGCCAATCAATTAGCCTTGAAAAAAGAGTATGAAAAAGAACTGGGCCAGTCCATTTTGTCCATGCTGGAAAGAATGCGCGGTCCGGGGAAAGCGGTGGTCCGGGCCAGTGTGGAAATGGATTTCGACAAGGTGGAGACCCTGTCTGAAACTTACGGCGAACCGGTGATTCGCAGCGAGCAGATCCGGGAGGAAAGTTACAGCGGGAGCAGCCCGTCCGTAGGCGGCAATCCGGCTGATTCTAATATGACGGGCATTACATATGGAACTACCGGGGGAACCGGAAACAGCGAACACGAGCTCAGCGAACAGGTGCGAAACTACGAAATCAGTAAGGTAACCGAAACAAAAGTAGTCGCTCCGGGGAAAGTGAAGAAGCTTTCCTTATCCGTAATTGTGGACGGAGAGTTAACCCCGGAGGAGGAAAATAAAATCCAGGATGCCGTGGCCATGGCTGCCGGAATTGATCCGGAAAGAGGAGACCAGCTTTCGGTAGTTGGGATGCCCTTTTCGAACACGGAGGCCGAAGAATTGGAGAAAGCCCTGGCGAAAAGGGAAACCTTCGAAAGATGGATGGAGTTTTTCAAAGTGGCGGTTATTCCTTTGACGGTTCTTTTGATTTTAGCTTTTGTGGCTTTTATGCTGAAACGCCATGTTGTCCAGCGCCAAGGAGGGCCCTATCCTGGGGTGGTGAGCCAGGAGGAAATGGCAGCCCAAGGTGAAAGTGAAGAGGGCGTCGAATTGAATTTATCCCCTGAAGCGCTGGAACAGAAGAACCTGGAAAAACAGATTGAAAATCTGGTGAGAACGAAACCTGAAGATGTAGCTAAAGTGATCAAGACTTGGTTAGTGGAAGAGTAGAGGTGAAAGAGTTGGGAAAGGGCCAACAGTTAAACGGTCGTCAAAAAGCGTCGATATTTATGATTAGTTTGGGGCCTGAAAAATCGGCGGAAATCATGAAGCACTTAAGCGATGAAGAAATCGAGCAACTCACCCTGGAAATAGCCAACATCCGCAAAATCAACAGCGAACAGTTACAGGCGGTCAACCAGGAATTTACCCAGTTATACATGGCCTCGCATTATATCGCCCAAGGGGGTATTGAATACGCCAGGGAAGTGTTGGAAAAAGCTCTGGGCACGGAAAAAGCCTTAAGTATCATCAATAGTCTGTCTTCCAACCTGCAAATCAAGCCCTTTGATTTTGTGCGCAATACCGACCCCGCCCAATTGTTGAACTTCATTCAGGGCGAAAACTCGCAAACGATTGCTTTAATCATGTCCTACCTGGATCCTGAACAGGCGGCGGCCATATTATCTTCTTTGCCCAGCGAACGACAAACCGAAGTGGCCAAAAGAATTGCCATCATGGACAGTACCTTGCCGGAGATCATCCGGGAAGTGGAAAATACCCTGGAAAAGAAGATTAGCGCCTTGGGAACCCAAGACCATACCATTGCCGGCGGCATCAACGCCATTGTTCAGATTTTGAACAAAGTTGACCGGTCTACCGAAAAAACCATTCTGGAAACTTTGGAAGTACAAGACCCGGTCTTATCTGAAGAAATCAAGAAGCTCATGTTCGTCTTTGAAGACATTATCACCATGGATGACCGCAGTATCCAGTTGGTCTTGCGTGAAGTGGAAAGCAAAGATTTGGCTTTGGCTCTGAAAGGCGCCAGCGAAGATGTGGCCAACAAAATCAAAAGGAACATGTCCAAACGGGCCAGCGAAATGCTGGAAGAAGAAATCACCTTTCTTGGCCCGGTGCGCTTAAGAGATGTCGAAGAGGCTCAACAACGGATTGTGAATACCATTCGTCGCTTAGAAGAAGCCGGTGAGATTATTATCTCCCGTGGAGGAGGAGATGAAGTAATTGACTAAAGTAATCAAAGCGTGTTTTGTTAAACAACATCTTGTTAATCAAAATCCAATACGGAAAAAGGAAAAGGCTTTGCCTGCATCGGCGCCTTCTTCCGCTCCGGATGCCGGTCAGAATAAGACTACTGAAGAATTTACCAGGGAAACCAGTACGGCGATTTATCTGGAAACCAAAGCCGTTGTGAATGAATTAATCATGGAAGCCGAAAAAAAGGCGACGGCTATTCTCGGCGAAGCACAAAGTAAAGCGGATCAGTTGCTTCAGCAGGCGCAACAAGAGCGCGAGGAACTGCTGAAAAAGGCCCAGGAAGAAGGCTTCCAAAAAGGCTATCAGGAAAGCATAGAAAAAGCGGAAGAAGAAATCGCCGTTTACAAAGCACAAACCTTAGACCTGCTTAATTCCTTAAGTGTCCTGAAAAAGAATTATTTAGCCGAGCAGGCGGATGATATTTTGGATTTAATCATGCTGATCACGAAAAAAATGCTCAATGTGGCGATTGAATATAAACCAGAGGTTATTGCCTCCATTGTGAAGAAGGTGCTGGAAGAAACCAGCGAAGCCGAATCCATAACGATTAAAGTAAATCCGATCCATATGCCTTTTTTAGACTTTACGAATGAAAACATGCTCGATCTGGTGAAAAACAAGTTTACGGTGGAGCCGGATTCGGGCATCAAACCGGGTGATTGCATTGTCGTCACCGAAAAAGGATTTATCGACGCGCAAATCGATGAACAAATGCAGTACCTAAAGAAAGTCATAAAGGAAGAGTGGATGAATGTTTGATTTCGCGAAAGCCCAAAAAGCCGTGGCCCGTACCAGGACCTACCGATTTAAAGGCTATGTTTCCGAGATTATTGGTTTAATTATTCAATCCCACGGGCCAAAAGCCGGAATTGGCGAACTCGTTCACATCCAAAAGGGTAACAGGGTCATTCCGGCGGAAGTGGTAGGCTTTAAAGATAATAAAACGCTCCTCATGCCCCTAGGTGATATGGGTGGAGTGGTGCCGGGCGATTTGGTTATTGCTAGCGGAGAATCCTTAAAAGCGCGAGTAGGGCCGGAGATTGTTGGCCGGGTCCTCGGCGGATTGGGCGAGCCCCTCGATGGAAAAGGAGATTATGCCTGGGTAGAGACCTTACCCTTAAATACAGAACCACCCCATCCACTTAAAAGAAAAATGATCAAAGAACCGTTGGCCCTGGGTATTAAAGCGATTGACAGCTTGCTGACTTGTGGCAACGGGCAAAGACTGGGGATCTTCTCCGGCAGCGGCGTGGGAAAGAGCACCTTACTTGGGATGATTGCCAGAAACAGCAGTGCTGACGTGAACGTAATCGCCTTGATCGGCGAACGGGGCAGAGAAGTAAGGGAGTTTCTGGAAAATGATTTGGGGGAAGGGTTGCAAAAGTCGGTGGTTGTAGTCGCCTCCTCGGATCAACCGGCCTTAATCCGGGTCAAAGCAGCCTTTTTGGCTACGGCTGTGGCCGAGTATTTCCGGAATCAGGGGGCCAAAGTAATCCTCATGATGGACTCGGTCACCCGCTTTGCCATGGCGCAACGGGAAATCGGCTTAGCCATCGGCGAACCACCGGCCACCAAAGGATACACGCCTTCCGTATTTGCTTTGTTGCCGCGTCTTTTGGAACGCACCGGCACTTCGGAAAAAGGAAGCATCACCGGTTTATACACCGTCCTTGTCGATGGTGATGACATGAATGAACCGATCGCCGATGCGGCCAGAGGAATTCTCGACGGACATGTCGTTCTTTCTCGCAAACTGGCGGCCATGGGTTATTATCCGGCCATCGATGTTTTAAACAGTGTCAGCCGGGTCATGCTCAACATCGTCGATGAAGCGCATGTCAACGCCGCCCATAAAATCAAAGAAATCATTGCTGTTTACCAGGATGCCAAAGATTTAATCGACATCGGCGCTTATCAAAAAGGGAACAATCCCAAAATTGACCTGGCGATTGAATATATTGAGCAAATCAACAATTTCTTAAAACAGGATGTGCAGGAGTATTGGCAGTATTCCCAAACCATCGACAAAATGAAGGAAATCTATGATCAGATTGAAGGAAACGGGTAGATAGACGATGTTTAAATTTCGGTTGGCCAATGTAAAACGGTTAAGAGAACATCAGGAAAGAATCTGTTTGGAGAAAGTTGAAAACTGTGTTGCCCAGTTTAATCAAGCCTTAAAGCGTAGAAAAGAAATCAAGTATAAAATTGTTTCCCTGGAGCATGATTTTTCGCAAGTTCTGCACGGGGAGATTTCCGCTGAGGAAGTACTGCTTTACCGCAATTATTTGACCTATCAATACAAACTGCTCCAACTCCAGGATGCCGTAGTGGAAGAAAAAAAGCAGTCGCTGGAAGAAGCCAAGCAGAAGCTCGTTCAAGCCATGAAAGAAAGAAAAATCATTGATAAGCTCCATGAAAAGCAATACTTAAACTATTGTGAGGAAGAAAACAGGCGCGAACAACAATTCTTAGACGAATTGGCTTTAAATATCAAGAGAAGGTAATGGGGTCAAGATGAAGAAAAAGGTAATTGTGATTATGTTAGCAATCTTAATTATCGGATGCAGTGGGGCTGTAGGAGCTCATCTGGCAGGTTTCCTTGATTTAAGTGGCATTTTTGTCAAAGTGCCCTTTTTGCAAGGGCTGGCCAAAAAGCCTCCTGAACTGACGGCGGAGAGCTTTGTTTCACCCATTGAGGAAGAAAACAAAAAACTGCGTGGCGAAAACAGTGAACTGCAAAGCAAAATTACCGCTCTGGAAGAGGAAAAAACGGCTCTCCTGGAACAGGCCACCGAATTACAAGCCGAAATCAACCAATTAAAAGCGGAAAAAAGTGACAAGGAGAGGGTAAAACATAATACCGAAAAACTGGCCGAGTATTACCGGGAAATGAAACCGGATGCAGTGGCCAAAATTATGGAAAACCTGGATGATGATACTGTGATTATGATTCTCTCGTTCCTGGACAAAAAAAGGTCCGGTGAAGTCATTTCTTTGCTGGATCCCCAGCGAGCCGCCCTCATCACTTCATTAATGCTGGAAGAAGGAAGCGTGGTCGATGACCAACGCCTGCTGGAAGAAAAGGGCTTGCTGGATGATCATAGCATCTTGCTTACGAAAGGAGGTGAAGACAGTGGATAATGTAAGTGCCTTAACGGCAGGAGGCGTCGTCGCCGGGAAGCCGGAGCGCGGTCCACGTCAAGATGCGGAAGGTGCCGCTGGTTTTATGGATATCCTCTTAACCATGCTTGATGCAACCGGGCTTGAGGCTATGCAGGGGTCGCCTGTCCTAACGGCCGGTGTACCGGAGAACGCAGCAGGGCTCGCCGGGCAAACCGCACCTTATGCTCAGGATGTTGCAGGCATGGGTTTAAACAGGCTCAGCCTTCCCAACAGACTCGCAGACTGGCCCAGGCAAAATGGCAATGGTGCGCAAGCGGCGGCGGAGGGCCAGCAACCAGTGGCAGATGATTTGCTTTCCCCACTGGTGAAAGAGCAGTCGCCGATGGAAAACCAGGCTCCAAGGCCGTACTTGCCGCATGACAGCGAAACCGGCACGGGCAAGCGAGCTCAGGGCGTTGTTCCCTTCCCAATGGTAATGGTTGCCGGCAGGGAAAAGGGTCAACCAACAGACCAACCCCATCTGGTGGCGGACATGCAGCAAAGCGCGCCGGAACCTTCGGAAAACAAGTCGGAAAGCCATCTCCGGGCTCAGCACTGGACGGCGGAAACAGAACAGGGCTTAAATGACGAACAGCTTAAGCCAGTGGCCACCAAAACTGAAAACGCCTTGACTTCTGATTTGGCAAGCCAACCGGGAAATGAAGCCGCCATGCCCCTGGCGAAGTCAGGTCGGCAGGGTCTTGATGCGGGGAGCCGGGAGGCAGGCAACGAACCCAGCGTCCAGGCGGAACGACTAGCTCAGGATTTTCCGGAAATCGTCATTTCCAGATTGAAGACCATCGACAAGGCCAACGGCAGCAAAGAGCTGGTGGTGCAGCTTGAACCGAAGGAACTGGGGAAAATGGTGGTCAAACTTACTTCCGAGGAAGGGATCGTCTCGGTGAAAATACTCGCTCATGCTCCGGTGACCAAAGACCTGCTGGAAAGCGGGCTCAACAGTTTACGGCAGTCCTTTATGGAACAGGGCATCCGTTTTGACCGCATGGATGTTGAACTAGGCGGCGAGCAATTCAATGAAAACTTCTTCGCCCAACAACAGGAGCATGATCCCTGGCAGCATGGCAAAACGCCCAGTTTTCGCAAGCTAACCTACGAAGCTCCCGGCTATTTTGAGCAGGAGCTGACCGAGGCGGAAGAAAGCAATCCCTCTTTACACACCGGAAACTATGACTATCTGGTTTAAAAACACACGAAAGGGGTGAATAACATGGCGGTAAATGCAGTGGGAAGCAGCCAGAACCAGTCCACAGCAAGCGATACGGAAAACAAACTGAACAAAATATTAGGGAAAGACGACTTTTTGAAGCTACTGATTACGGAACTCCGTTATCAGGATGCCTTGAATCCCATGCAGGACCGGGAATTTATCGCGCAGATGGCCCAAATGTCCAGCCTGGAACAGATGCAAAACCTGGGGAAAACCTTTGAAGAAGGGATCACTACTTTAATTCAGTCGCAGAATTACTACAATGAAAATGTTTTAGCCTTACTGGATTTTATGGCGATGCAGGCGGTCCAGAACAATTTTAGCCAAGGCTTAACCTTACTGGGACGTGAAATCACCTACACGGATGCCGAAGGCGAGGAAAAAACGGGTCTTGTCAATGGGCTGAAACAGGTGGACGGACGTTATGTGGCGGTTGTAGGCGAGGAAGAGGTACCGCTTACCAGGATCACCTTCGTAAAAGAAGTGAATTAATGAGCAAAGCAGGTGAAACATATGGTGGACAAACCCTTTATCATCTCTCAACCAATTCAGCCGGTTAGCCCTGCGAAGCCGCAAAAACCCGCGGGTCAGCAAAAAAGTCCAGGCACTTCCTTTAATGAAGTTTTAAAAAAGGAAATAGCCACAGAAGGGCTGAAATTTTCCCGTCACGCGCAAGAAAGATTGGAAGCCAGAAGGATTCAACTGGAAGAAGAACACTTGCTGCGGTTGAAGGAGGCCGTGGAAAAAGCCGACACCAAAGGAGCCAAAGAATCACTGGTGCTGCTCGATGATTTAGCTTTTGTGGTCAGTATCAAGAACCGGACGGTGATTACCGCGGTAGATGGCGAAAGTAGGAAAGGCAATGTCTTTACGAACATTGACAGCGCGATTATTAACTAAACAAGCAGGATTAAGCAAGCAGGATGGCCGAATTAACAAGAAAGGGCTGGACCTCTTTGAGGAAGCCCTAGCCGGGGACCGACAGAACTTGGCAAGGAATAAAACGAAAAGGAGGTCATGAGCTATGATGTGCTCATTATTTGCCGGTGTTTCCGGTCTGAAAAACCATCAGACCAGAATGGACATCATCGGTAACAATATTGCGAATGTCAATACCGTCGGGTACAAAAAAAGTCGTGTTTCTTTTCAGGAAATGTTAAGTCAGAATTTACGCGGGGCCTCCTCCCCAACGAAGGACAGGGGAGGGATTAATCCCATCCAGGTTGGTTTAGGAATGTCCTTAGCGTCTATTGACGTCATTCATACTTCGGGTAGCTTTGAATCCACCGGGAAAAATACGGACCTGGCCATAGAGGGAGAAGGCTTTTTCGTGCTGAGCAGCGGGGATGAGGTTTATTATACCCGTGCCGGTAATTTTGATTTTGATTTCAACATGTCCTTCTACAACAAAAGTAACGGGATGTTCGTAAAGGGGATTTTGGCTGATGCCAACGGGGAAATCAATCCGAAAGGGGAAATTGTCCCGATCAACTTAAATTCCCATCTTTCTTCCCCTCCCCATGCGACCAGCAACATTGATTTCGGCAAAAATTTAGATTCCCGCGCCAGCTTGCAAACCGGGACGGAGACGGTGGGCCATACCACCGGGACACCGACCATCCTTACCCTGGATACTACGAGTTTGCCCATTACCGGCATTACTATTGAAGACAGCAGCGGGAATGTGTTGACCGAAGGGGCACCCGATGGGTTTACGGTAAATTACCATACCGGAGAGGTGACCATTGCTGCCGGTGCCGCTTCCGAAAACTATACCATCAATTATCAGATGGCCAATTACGGCACCAGTGTTTCCATCTTCGATTCCAAAGGGGACGTCCATACGGTTAATGTCTACTTTACTAAGACCGCGTATAACACCTGGGAAGTAGTTACTTTTCTTGACAATCAATTGAACAGTGGCGGCCGGGGGATGCTTACCTTTGATCCGGTAAACGGAAAACTGACCAGCTCCACGGTTACGAACGTGGTTCAGACCGTAGACGGGGCTGACGAACTGGATTTTACGCTGGATTTTGGCAATGTCACCGAATATGCCGATAATTTCACCATCACCTATACCAATCAAAACGGTTACGCGGCAGGAGACTTGCAGGGAATCAGCGTGGACACCCGGGGCATTATGACGGGGACCTTTTCCAATGGACAACGGCGGAATCTGGCTCAAGTAGTCATCGCCACCTTTGCTAACCCGGCCGGTCTGTTGAAAACAGGAAGCAATCTCTACATCGCCTCCAGTAACTCCGGTGAACCTAATGTCGGCCTTCCCAATCAGGGCGGGCGTGGGTTGATTAAGCCGGAAACCCTGGAAATGTCTAATGTGGACCTTTCCCAGGAGTTTGTAGATATGATCATTACCCAACGCGGTTTCCAGGCCAACTCCCGGATTATCACCACTTCCGACCAGATTCTTGAGGAATTGGTTAATTTACGCCGGTAGTAAAATAAAAACTGCCCCCACCCCTTAATTAAAGGGGGTGGGGGTGGTTTAAGAAAGTTGGAGAGAGAGCATGATTGAATTAACAAAACTAAATGGCACACCCTTTGTGGTGAATGCGGAACTAATCGAAATCATCGAAGCGACCCCTGATACTGTTATTACCCTGATTAACGGTCGCAAAATGATGGTGAAAGAAACCGTGGACGAAGTAGTTAAAAAAGCGGTGGATTACAAAAAGCTAATCACCAATGTCTATTAAGGGGAAAAGGAATAATAACAGGAAAGAGTTGAGCTTTGCATGGATATTGCAACCATTATTGGGGTTATCTCCGGGATAGTATTAATTTTATGGGCAATCATAACCAAAGGGAGTCTTCTCACTTTCTGGGATTTCTCTTCCTTATTGATCGTTGTCGGCGGTGTGATGAGCGCTACCTTGATTCACTTTTCCTTAGACCAGGTTTTAGGCGTGATGAAAGTATTAAAGAACGCCTTCAAGCAACATGACTTTGAACCTACTTTACTAATCAACCGAATTGTTAGAATGGCGGAAAAAGCCAGAAGAGAAGGACTCTTATCCTTAGATTACGAAATCGATCAGGAGAGTGACCCGTTTTTGGTCAAAGGAGTGCAAATGGTGGTGGATGGTACCGACCCGGACGTGGTAAGGCGGGTGATGGAAACGGACATCATCATGATCGAAGAGCGCCATAGAATCGGGGCCAGCATTTTTACTTTCATGGGCGCAAGCGCGCCGGCTTTCGGTATGCTGGGCACTTTAATCGGCTTGATTCTCATGCTGAAAGATATTAACGATCCCGGCAAATTGGGACCTGGTATGGCGCTGGCCCTGATCACCACTTTTTACGGAGCCTTGCTGGGCAATTTGGTTTGCCTGCCGATTGCCGGTAAACTGAAATTACGCAGTAAGGAAGAGGTCTTATTAAAAGACATCATTATTGAAGGAGTGCTGGCGATTCAAGCGGGAGAAAACCCCCGGATTATTGAAGAAAAATTAAAGTCCTACCTATACCCCAAACAAAAGGCGCTTCTCGAAGAGAACAAGCGCTTAGAAATAGAAGAAAGAAGAAGAGGCTTTAGTCATGAGTAGATACACGAGAAGAACCGAAGAAGAAAGTGAAAACACCCATCATTGGCTCCTTACATATTCCGATGTTGTCACTCTTTGTTTGACTTTCTTCGTGCTGTTATATTCTTTTTCCACCTTGGACGCTTATAAATGGAAGTCTCTAATCAGTTCCTTACGGGGTGCTTTGGGGGTTTTGGACGGGGGGAACATTCCTCTTGACGACAGCGTTTTCGGCAATGCCAATCTGGTGGAAGAAAAAGAGATCGTAACCCAGGAAGAAAACTTTAAAAAATACCAGGAAGAAATGAGAAAACTGCAGAAAATCCAGCAGGATTTAATGAATTTTATTAGCAGCCATGATTTGGAGAGCAGGATTTCCACCAGTATTGAGGAACGGGGATTAGTGATTCGTTTTCAGGATTCGGTTCTTTTTTCGAAAGGCAGCGCTGATTTATATCCCGAGTCGCGCACGATTTTACTTGGCCTGGCCGAGATCTTAAAAGAAATAAACAGTCCCATCAGAATTGAAGGGCATACGGATGATTTACCGATTAATACGCCCAGATACCCCTCGAACTGGGAATTATCTACGGCAAGGGCGGTTAATGTCTTACGCTATTTAATCGAACAAGGGATTAGCGAAAAGTTGCTTTCGGCAGTAGGATACGGGGAATTTCATCCGCTTGTTCCGAACACCGACGAAGAAAACCGCAGCAAAAACCGGCGCGTGGATTTGGTAATCATCCGGGAGAGTTTACTGGTGAATGAACCACAATAAAAGGGGTGTTGGCAATGGCAGAAGAAAACAAAAAAAATACCGATAACGGTAAACAGTTAATCATGATGATGGCGCTGTTGATGGTGCTGGTGATGGTTGGTTCGGCCTTCTTCATTTACCGGATGGTCCTGGCCAATACGGATGCGGGTCCTGTAAAAAAAGCCAAGGAAGAATTGGGGCCGCGGGTTGAACTGGAAGAAACCACCGTCAATTTCGCCGGCAGCACCAGCAGATTTCTGGTTGCTAAATTCGCTTTTGAGGCGGAAAATGAAGAAGTTGCGACGGAATTAGACGAGAAAAAAGATGTCCTGACGGATATTGTAAACCTGGTGTTAATGGAGCAAACCACGGACGTCCTGACTCCCGAGGGGAAAAACAAATTAAAAAACATCTTGATGAAATACATTAATAATATCCTGACGACCGGCGAGATTAAGAATGTGTATATCATTAAATTCCTTGCCACCTAAAGCATTCTTGAATACCGCGAAATTTGGCATCCAGAGGTGATTGATGTGGGAGAAGTTCTTTCGCAGTCGGAAATAGACATCCTGTTATCCGCTATGCAGTCCGGAACAGTTGATTTAGATAACATCATCGAGGAAGAAAAAAAGGTAAGATTGTACGATTTCCGGCGGCCGAATAAGTTTTCGAAGGAGCAGTTGAACGCGATCCAGGTCATTTACGATAGCTTCTGTCTTTTGTTAACCACTTTGTTTTCCGGCATTTTAAGGACCAGGGTTTCGGCCAAAGTTGCTTCCATCGACCAGGTGACCTACGAGGAGTTTTCCTGTTCCATGTCCAGTCCCACGATTTTAAGTATCTATAGTTTGCCGCCGCTGGAGGGCAAGGGACTGATCGAGTTTAACCCGGCAATTGGTTTCAGCATCATTGACCGGCTCTTTGGCGGACCCGGTATCAGCACCTTTAAAGGCCGGCAATTGACGGAGATTGAAAAGAACGTTTTCGAAAAAATCATGGAAAAGATCTTATCCCTCTTTGGGGAGTCCTGGAGCAGCTTGCATACCGTTACGGCCATTTTTGAAGGAATTGAGACAAATCCGCAGTATAACCCGATTGTTGCATCTTCGGAAATGGTGCTCGTGATTGTGATCGACACCAAAATCGGCGAAGTGGAAGGGCTCATCAATATCTGTCTTCCTTGTCTGATGCTGGAAGGAATCGCGGAGAAGCTGAGCAAGCGGTTCTGGTTTGCCAGCTCCAGTTCCGTTAACTCGGAAAAATATAAAGGGTTCCTGCGCAGGACGGTGGAAAGGACGGTTATTCCTGTGCGGGCGGTTTTAGGTTCCAACACCATTACCGTGAAAGACTTAATCGAATTGCAGGTAGGGGATGTGATTCCTTTAGAGAAAAAGGCGAATAGCAATGTGGATGTGTATGTAGACTCCGAACTGAAATTTTACGGCAAACCAGGGGTCTTGGGAAATAAAATGGCTATACAGATTACCGCGGTAGAAAGTGAAGGGGGGGATTGATGGTGAACGGAATATTGTCACAGGAAGAAATCAATGCTTTATTAAAGGATAGTGATGAACTAAAGGACAGCGATGAAGCAAAGAACAATGCTGAAGCAAAGGATAAGGATGCAGCAAAGGATAAGGATGAGTTAAAGGATAGTGATGAAAAAGCAGCAGAAGAAGCAACCACTGAAAAAGTTATTGCTGAAGATTGCTCTGAACCCACCCTCGTTAACTCCATGGAGAAAGATGTCTTGGGGGAAATAGCGAATATTTCCATGGGCTCAGCGGCTACCACCTTATCGGCTTTAGTTGGGAAAAAAGTAGACATTACCACACCAAAGGTCAGCGTTTCCACAATTGAGGAGATTAAAGAGAAGTATTCCGACGCTTATTTTATCCTGAAGGTGAATTACAAAAAGGGTTTGGAAGGCGCCAATATCCTGATCCTGCAAACTTATGATGTGGGCATCATAGTGGACCTGATGATGGGGGGAGACGGGACCAATCCGCCTGCTGAATTAAACGACATCCACCTCAGTGCGGTAAGCGAAGCGATGAGTCAAATGATGGGGACATCTTCCACCTCTGTTTCGCAGTTGGTCAATAAACGGATTGAGATCTTTTCCCCAATTTTTAAAGTATCCACCTTTGATGATGATGAGCTTTTTGAACAAGACGATGAAAAAGTGGTGTTCATTCGTTTCCAGTTGGAAATTGCCGATCTGGTCGACAGTGAAATGATTCAGATTTTGCCCATTCCTTTTGCCAAGGCGATTGTTAATGAAATCATGAATATCAATATGTCTAATTTGACTGAGATGAGCCCGGCGGCAAACACAGAAGCGACTCCTGCGGCTGCTTCTGCACCGTCCAAAAAGGGAAAGAGCGCACCGCCCGCACCGGAGGTCCAACCGGTTCCCGCGCCAGCTGCTGCTGCGGCTATCCCCACTGACCCGGTAGTGGCCAAAGCGACACCCGGCAGTACCGGTCCGGGTAAAAATATTGAAATAGCGCCGGTTCAATTTCCTGATCTCAGCGCATCTGGCAATACCAAGAATGATTTGCCCAATATTGATTTAATCATGGACATTGCCCTGCAACTGTCCGTTGAATTAGGAAGAACGAATAAAAAAATCAAGGACATCCTGGAGCTGACCAATGGCTCGATTATTGAACTGGATAAATTGGCCGGGGAACCGGTGGATATTCTAATTAACGGCAAGCTACTGGCCCATGGCGAAGTAGTGGTTATTGATGAAAACTTTGGCGTGCGTGTAACGGGAATCATTTCTCCGGAAGAAAGAGTAAAAAGTTTACGTTAAGTAAGTTTTCCGTAACCAGATAAGAATTTTTTTAAGTATTGCTTTCTATTAGTATTAAGAATATTGTCAAATGGAGGTAAACGGCGATGGGAAAACGTGTTCTGATTGTTGATGACGCGGCGTTTATGAGAATGATTCTTCGAGACATTTTAACGAAAAATGGGTATGAAGTAGTAGGCGAAGCTGATAACGGTCAGACCGGTGTGGAAAAATACGCGGAATTGAAACCGGATTTAGTGACCATGGATATCACGATGCCTCATTTAGATGGAATTGCGGCCGTGACCGCGATTAAAAAGATTGATCCGAACGCACGGATAGTGATGTGCAGCGCGATGGGGCAGCAATCGATGGTGATTGAATCGATTAAAGCCGGAGCCCGTGATTTTATTGTCAAGCCCTTTCAACCGGAACGGGTGTTGGAAGCGGTTAAAAAAGCGTTAGCTTAGATCTTTGTTCGATAAATTTGGAGGAGAGATGGATAATATTTTGATTTTTTTATCAGCAATGGAGAATGAATCCACCGCAGTGCAAAACGTGATGGAATTGCCCAGTACGGGGGCGTTACTGTTTCGTATTGTCTTAAGTTTATTAATCATTGTGTTTGTGGTCTATTTCGTTCTCCGGATTATTAACCAGCAGCAAAAGCTCAGGGATAACCAGAGAAAATGGGTTAAAATCCTTGACTATCAGCCACTGGGCACGAATCGTGGTTTGTATCTGATGGAGTTGTACGACATCACTTGTATTGTGGCCGTTTCTGATGGGGAAATCAAGATATTAAAGGAGCTTGATACCACAAGCAACAAATGGCGCGAAATACAAGAACAGCTCCAGGAGCTCGATACGATCGTTCCGTCCGGGGTAATCAAATTTTTGCAATCCAAACTTCCGCACAAGAACAAAATCGACAGCCAGAAGTATTTCCAGCAACAGTTGGCGGAACAGCTTCGAAAGAGTGAACATCTCTCCCAGGAAATCCTCAAGGGGAGGGAAACGGATGAATAAAAGCAAGCACAAAAAGATATGGCTGGCCTTAGTTTTATTCGTGTTACTCCTTTCCCTTACGGCGGAGGTTTTCGCCACTCCCATCGCCTTACCCAAAATCGGCCTGGAAGTAGATTCTGCGGAAGAACCGCAGGACGTAGTCCTGTCCTTACAAATCCTGGGCATTTTGACGGTATTGACCCTTGCTCCGGCGATTTTGATTTTAATGACTTCTTTTACACGGATTATCGTGGTGTTTGCTTTTTTACGGAACGCACTGGCCACCCAACAAATGCCTCCTAATCAGGTGTTAATCGGGTTGGCGCTCTTCCTGACCTTTTTTACCATGGCGCCCGTATGGCAAGAGATTAATCAAGAGGCGCTGCAGCCGTATTTAAACAAGGAGATTAGCCAGCAGGTCGCTTATCAAAACGCCGTTAGCCCTTTGCGGGAATTTATGCTGAAGCAGACCAGGGAAAAGGATTTGGCCTTGTTTGTGAACCTGTCCCAAATGGCTAAACCGGAAAGCCCCGAGCAGATCCCGACCCACGTGCTGGTGCCTGCTTTTGCCATCAGCGAATTAAAGACGGCTTTCCAAATCGGCTTCATCCTGTACCTGCCCTTTATCATTATTGACATGGTGGTCGCAAGTACTCTAATGTCCATGGGCATGATGATGCTGCCCCCGATGATGATTTCCCTGCCTTTTAAGCTATTGCTCTTTATTTTAGTCGACGGCTGGAATCTGGTGGTGCAGTCCCTGATTATGAGTTTTCGCTGAGAAAGTAAGGTGTTTCGATGACACAGGATTTTATTGTTTTTATCGCGAAAGAAGCAGTATATACCACCTTGTTGTTGTCCGGACCTTTATTGGGGTCTAGTTTGCTGGTGGGTTTATTGATTAGTATCTTTCAGGCCACAACGCAAATCCAGGAGCAGACGCTTACCTTTGTGCCTAAGATTGTCGTCGTGTTCATTAGTTTAGTCATTTTCGGTCCCTGGATGCTGAATCTATTAATTGCTTTCACCACGAACATCATTTCCACGCTCCCTCAGCTCATGTATTGAAGCAACTTTAGCTCATGTATTGAAGCAACTTTCCGGAGAGTGCAGGGAAGAAAAGGGATCAATAAAGAAAAGTAATTAGGGATAGTCATTAGGGAAAGATGAAACGGTAGGAGACAAGGATGCAGGATGGATGTTTTAGCCGGCTTTTTAGCGGAATCAAATCGCTTTTTCCTGTTGTTGGCCAGGTTTTGCGGGATTACCTTTATCCCGGTCTTTAATACGCGCAACATTCCGGTCCAATGGCGGGTCTGGTTTCTGTTCCTTTTGACCTTTTTTGGCTGGATGATGGGGTTGGCCGAGAACGCTCCGGCGCTGGAACAGTTAGGTTCCTACACCTTTACGCTTTTAATGGAGCTTTTTACCGGGCTGACCCTGGCCTTTATTGTCCAGCTTGTTTTCGCCGCTGTGCAGTTGGCCGGTCAGATTATCGACACCCAAATGGGTTTTGGAATGATGAATGTGGTGGACCCTTTAAGCGGGACGCAAGCGCCGCTGTTGGGCAATTTTAAATACATTTTAGCTATTCTGGTTTTTTTACAAATTGACGGGCATCATTTGTTTATTCAAGCGGTTTATGACAGTTACCGGGTCTTTCCGGTGGGAGAATCCTTTTTGTTAAGTCCGAACTTTATACCCAGTTTCGTGCTCTACTTTGGCAATGTTTTTCTTATTGGCTGCAAGCTGGGGATGCCCATTGTGGGCACCTTGCTGGTTACGGATTTTGTCCTGGGGGTTATGGCGCGGACCGTGCCGCAGATGAACATTTTTATGGTCGGCTTACAGGTTAAAATCCTGATTGGCTTTTTTGTCCTTTTGGTTACGGTTCCGCTCTTTATCTATTTGTTAAATGCTTCCTTTAGTGACCTGTTTACGAAAATCTACGAAATAATCCAATACAAGTGAAATGATAAGGAATTCGTCTATGTTGGATTTAAAAGAGTTTAAAATTAATTTACAGTTGTTTGCCGGGGAAAAAACCGAAAAAGCCACGCCGCGCCGAAGGCAGGAAGCGCGGAAAAAGGGACAGGTTGTCAAGAGCAACGAAATCATCACTGTGGTGGTTCTGGCTTTGACCCTGGTCACCTTAAGGTATTGGATTCCCTTCTGCCTGCGGCTGTATAGGGATTTTTTCCAAAAGGTCCTGTCCTATGGAGTCATGGAATTCACCGTCGCCAACGTCTTCCCGTTGCTTTTGGAAATGCTGTTGCTTCTTTTGGCCATCGCCGGCCCCATCCTGCTCGTGGCGATGGTGGCGGGCTTTTTGGCCAACATCCTTCAAATCGGCTTTTTGGTTACCACCGAGTCCTTAAAAATTGATTTTAACCGGCTGAATCCGGTTAACGGTATGAAGCGGATTTTTTCCAAGCGGGCCTTAGCCGAACTGGTGAAAACCTTGTTTAAGACTTTTTTGGTCGGTTTTGTGGCCTTCTCTTTCCTGTACCGGGAATTGCCCCGTTTGATGGTGCTGATGGATTATAACGTTCCTGCTTCGTTAGGGATTGTGGGCGACGTCACCTACGCCATCGGCTGGCGGGTTTTGGCGGTCTTGCTGGTAATCGCGGTGGCGGACTACGGCTTTCAGTATTACGACTACGAGCAGTCCCTGAAGATGAGCAAGCAAGAAATTAAAGAAGAATTAAAACAGACAGAAGGAGATCCGCATGTTAAAGCAGAAATAAAAGCTAGACAGCGGCAAATGGCGACCCGCCGGATGATGCAGGAAGTACCCCAGGCGACGGTGGTCATTACCAACCCGACCCACTATGCGGTGGCGTTAAAGTACGAGCAGGACATGCCGGCACCGGTGGTGGTAGCGAAAGGGCAGGATTTCATGGCCCAGCGGATCAAAACCCTGGCGATGGACCATGATGTGACCATTGTGGAAAATAAATCTTTGGCCCGGGCTTTATACCAGCAAGTGGAAATCGGCGAACCGATTCCGGAGGAATTGTATAAAGCGATTGCCGAAATCCTGGCTTATGTGTATCGACTAAAAGGTCATTTTTAGCAGCGATTAAGGAGCGATCTGGATGGCACAGCCTATGCTTTCGAATAATATGATTAGCCGTCATACCGATATTATTGTGGCCTTAGGGATAATCTCGATTGTCATTATGATGATTATTCCCCTGCCCACGGCCTTATTGGACGTGTTAATCGTTTTTAATATTACCTGTTCCTTGACGATTCTGTTGGTTTCCATGTATAACAAGGAACCGCTTGATTTGTCGGTTTTTCCTTCCTTGTTGCTGGTGATGACCCTTTACCGCCTGGCTTTAAACGTGTCTTCCACCAGGTTAATCCTTTTAAATGCCGACGCCGGAAGGGTTATTGAGCAATTTGGCCAGTTTGTGGTAGGGGGCAACGTTTTTGTCGGCTTTGTTATTTTCTTAATCTTAGTAATCATTCAATTTATCGTTATAACCAAAGGCGCCGAACGGGTGGCGGAAGTAGCCGCCCGGTTCACCCTTGATGCGATGCCGGGTAAACAGATGAGTATTGATGCGGATTTGAACGCAGGTCTCATCACGGAAGACGAAGCCCGGGAGAGAAGAATGAAAATCCAGCGGGAAGCCGATTTCTACGGGGCGATGGATGGTGCCAGTAAATTCGTCAAGGGGGATGCCATTGCCGGGATTATCATTGTGATCATCAATGTCCTCGGGGGCATGGCTGTGGGCCTTTTCCAAAAAGACATGGGCGGCATTCAGGAAGTGGCTCAGGTCTACACCCTGCTTACCGTGGGGGACGGCCTGGTTTGTCAAATTCCGGCCCTGTTGCTTTCCACCGCCACCGGTATCATTGTGACCCGGGCGGCTTCCGAGCATAGCCTGGGGGAAGATTTGACCAGTCAAATTTTTTCCAATCCGAAAGTGATGGCTATTGCTTCCGGCGTGTTGTGTTTTTTGGCGATGGTTCCCGGCCTGCCCAAACTGCCTTTCCTGCTTTTGGGCATCCTGGCGGGAGTTTTAGCTTATTCCCTGTACAAGCGTGATAAGTACCTGCAACAGGAAGCTGCGGTCACCCCGGAAAGCCTGGAAGCGACGGAAATGAAAAAGCCGGACAGCGTGTATTCCTTACTGCAGGTTGATCCGGTGGAACTGGAGATGGGTTATGGATTAATTCCCCTGGTTGATACCGGTCAGGGTGGCGATTTACTGGAGCGAATCGTGATGATCCGCCGGCAATGCGCCCTGGAGCTTGGTTTGGTCATCCCGCCCATCCGGGTGCGGGATAATATGCAACTGGCTCCCAATAACTATGTGCTCAAGTTAAGAGGAGTTCCCCTGGCGCAGGGCGAAATTATGCTTAATCAATATCTTGCCATGGGTGGGGAAGGCGATTTGCCGGGTATTCCCACCAAGGAGCCGGCTTTTGGACTGCCGGCCGTTTGGATCGGGCCTTCTTTACGGGAACAAGCCGAATTAAGCGGGTTTACGGTGGTGGACCCGCCTTCGGTTTTGGCGACCCATATCACGGAATTCTTGAAAAATAATGCTCCGGATATCTTAAGTCGGCAGGATGTTAAGGGCTTGTTGGATAATTTAAAAAAGGAGTACCCGGCGGTGGTGGAGGAGGTTGTTCCCAATTTACTCTCGCTGGCGGAAGTGCATAAAGTGTTGGCCAATTTGCTGCGGGAGCGCATTCCCATCCGGGATCTGGTGTTGATTTTGGAGGCCCTGGGGGATTGGAGCCCTTACACGAAAGATCCGGATTTGCTTACGGAATATGTGCGGCAGAAGCTGGCCCGGCAAATTGCCCAACTCTATACCGATGATCAGGGGAAAATTAATTGCCTGACCCTCGATCCCCGGTTGGAACAAATCATTGCCGAAAGCATTCAATCCGGTGAACATGGCCATTACCTGGCTATTGACCCTGCCACCGGACAGTTCATTATCCAGGAATTAGCCGGCATGCTGGAGAAAAAAGGCTTTTTGGGCAAGCAATTGGTGGTGCTTACTTCATCCTCGATCCGAATGTACTTTAGAAAACTGGTGGAAAGATACATGCCGGCAATACCGATTCTCTCCTTTAATGAAATACCTGCTAATGTGGAAATAGAATCGTTAGGGATGGTGAAGATTAATGCGGGTTAAAAGGATTGTGGCCCTGAATATGCACGAAGCGATGGAAAAGATCAAAGCCGAACTGGGGAATGACGCGGTCATTTTACATACTCGCTATTTTAAGGAGGGCGGCTTTTTAGGTCTCTTCCGGAAAAACTACGTCGAAGTTACCGCAGCGGTCGAAAACAATCCGCATGAAGTCAACCCCCCGCCTAGTATTGAAGTGGCGGCAGGGGTTCCGGTGCAGCTCGCGGAAAAGCTGAAAATGACTACCACTGTGAACAGCGAATTGTCGGAAATGCGGAACATGATGAAGGAAATGTCTTCTCTTTTGGAAAACATCGGACAGCCCCGGTTTCCCAAAATCGGGCAATCCCTGTATCAACGGATGCGGAAATGGGAAGTCGACGATAAAGTCAGCCAGCAAGTGGTAAAGTGCACCATCGATGAATACGCCAAATCTCCAGTGCAGACACCGGAGGAATTAAACAAGATCTTTTTCGCGAATCTTTTAAAACAAATCAAAAAAATGAAATACACTCCCCAGCCCAGTAAGAAGGAAAACAGCCGGGTGCTGGCCTTTATCGGCCCGACCGGTGTGGGTAAGACCACCACCATCGCGAAGTTGGCGGCCATGAGCGCGGTTGTGGAGCGGAAGAAAACGGCTTTAATCACCGTGGATACCTACCGGATTGCCGCCGTGGAACAATTAAAAACGGTGGGGGAAATTATGAACGTGCCGGTGAAGGTTATCTTTACGCCGGAAAACCTCCAACAGACCGTGGCGGAGATGAGTGACCAGGAAATGATTTATATTGATACGGCCGGGCGCAGCCATAAAAATGAAACCCAGGTCCGTGAATTAAAGGAGTATCTGGAAAATGCGCAAGCCGACGATATCTTTCTGGTATTGTCCAGCACCAGCAAGTATCAGGACTTATGTGACATTTTAGATACTTATCGGGACATTAACATAACCAGCATTATTTTCACCAAACTGGACGAAACATCCAATTACGGCCCGATTTATAACATTGCCTGCAAGGAAAAGTACGCGATTTCGTATTTTACCACTGGCCAAAACATTCCCGATGACATTGAAGTTGCCGATCCGATCAAACTTGTGCAAATGTTAATGAAGGAGTAGCTATATGAATAATCAGGCTGATTCTTTACGGCTCATTGTGAGACAAATGAAAAACAGCATACAGGCACAAATCAACGGCACCCATAAAGGGACCCGTGTCATCACTATTTCCAGCGGCAAGGGAGGGGTTGGCAAAAGCAATCTTTGCATCAACCTTGCTTTGGCGCTGACCGAGTTTAAGCAAAGTGTAATCCTGCTGGATGCTGATTTGGGTCTGGCCAATATTGATGTCATTCTAGGAATTGCCCCTTCCTATAACCTGTCCCACGTCATCAATGACGAAAAACAGATTTCTGAAGTCATGATGGAAGGTCCGAACGGCATGTACCTCATCCCCGGGGGTTCCGGGATGCAGGAGCTCGCCAACCTTAAGGACTGGCAGTTGGAAAACTTCCTGGCCAAGCTCAGCAAGATGGAAGGGGAGGCCGACTATCTTTTGATCGATACCGGGGCCGGGCTTTCCCAAACGGTGCTCAGTTTTGCCCTGGCCGCCGATGAACTGATTGTGGTGACCACGCCGGAGCCCACGGCCATTACCGACGCCTATGGCTTTATCAAATCCTTATGCCAGCAAAATTACCGCGGTAAGATGTACCTGGTCGTCAACCGGGTTCCGACCCCGAAGGAAGCCGCGGTGGTGTATAATAAAATTCAGATTGCCGTTAACCGTTTCCTAAAGCACAATATTGAGTTTTTGGGCTTTATTGTCGAGGACCCGAAAGTCCGGCAAGCGGTAAATGAGCAACAGGCCTTTCTTCTGGCCTATCCTCAATCCTTCGCGGCGCAGAATATTTATATGATTGCCGCCAAGCTGTCCGATCAGGAATACCAGTTGGATCAGCAACGGGGGATTAAAGGATTCTTTAATAAACTTGCTCAATATTTCAGGTAAGTGCAGGTGTAAAAAATTGGAAATCTACAAATTGCTTCGCATTAACCAGTTAATTAATATCGAAATTATTCACGAAAATGAAGAAAAATCCCGCCGTTATCCCAGCCGGGTCGAAAACCTGGATACTGAGTCCGGTACACTTTGGTTGGCCACGCCCTTTCAGGACCGACTGCCTGTTTTCATCCCGCCAGGGACGGAACTGAAGGTCTGGTTTTGGGATGCCGCGGCCATGTACAGTATGACGGCGACCCTTTTGCAGAATAAAGTGGGGGATTTGTACCAAATTATTGTTTTATATCAGCCTGAAACAATCCAGCGGGTGCAAAACCGGCAATTTGTGCGGGTTAATTTCGTGTCCGATGTGCTGGTAAGTTATTTAAGCCCAGATGGGGACCAGGAGCAGATCGTGTGCCAGTCGAAAGATTTAAGCGGCGGTGGCATTTCCCTGGTTAACATGGGGAAGAAAGTCTATTTCGAAGAGGAGAGCACGATTTCGATGCAGTTTACCATCGGTGATCTCCACCTTGATTTAATGGGTATTGTCATTTGGGTGAAACAGATGAAATACGACGACATGGACCGGGTAACCACAGGAGTAAACTTTACCTGCATTTCGGAAGATACGCGCAAAGAGATTATCAAGCGGGTTTATCTTCGCCAAATCGAATTAAGAAAAAAAGGCGTGCTTTAGCAAACGGCAAAAAAAGAAGCTATGGAAGATGATATCCAAAGGAGCATGGATCGCGAATGGACATAGATAGTCTTTGGTTGGAGTATTATAAAAATAAAGATAGCGCCATTAAAGAAGAACTCATCATTCATTATATCGCCCTGGTTCGGAAAATAGCCTGCAAAATGGCCTATGGCTTACCGGCGCATTTAGATAAAGAAGATCTATGCAGCCACGGGATTTTTGGTTTACTGGAGGCCATTGACCGGTATAATCCTCAGTTGGGAATTCCCTTTGCCGTTTTTGCCGGCAAAAGAATCAAGGGGGCGATCATTGACGGGATTCGTAAAGAAGACTGGGTGCCTGTTTCGGTGCGGAAGAAAGCGAAGTTACTGGAACAGACCTACCAGAAGCTAGAAGCAAAACTCGGTCGTTCGGCCACTGATGCCGAAATCGCGGCCGAACTACATATTAACGAAAAGGAGTTAGCGGAATGGATCAAAACAGTGCAATTTATAACTCTCCTTTCTCTTGATGAATCAGTAATCGAGGAGGATTTTTGTCTCAGGGATAGTCTGAACAATCCCCAAAGCCCGAATCCGGCAGAAATAATGGAAGAGGAAGAGAGCAAGAGCATCTTAAGCAAAGCCCTGGAAGAGTTGCCGGAAAAAGAAAAATTAGTGCTGAGCCTTTTTTATTACCACGATTTAACCAACAAAGAGATTGCCCAGGTGTTGGAATTATCGGAATCCAGGATTTCGCAATTGCACACGAAAGCCATTTTGCGCATGCGCGGCAAATTGGCGCGGACCAAAAAACTGGAATATTAAAACTCGGTTTGGAAAGGGAATGGATAAACATGGAGGAAACCACTCAAAAAAGATACCGTTTAAGTCTGGCGGACAATAATATTTATCTTACGGTTGAAAAGGGAAAAGATTTTCCTTTTCCGAGTAAGCTGGAGCGTTTGATGAAGGAATTAGCCAAGCGCAAGATCATGTGCCAGGCAGATGTCTTGAAAAAACACTTCGGGGAAGCTACCGGGGAGCAAGTCCAAATTGCCACCTGCCGGGAAGGAATGAATGTGGGCCCGCTTTTAGATATCGCTCTTTCGCCTGATTTCGTCACGGCCAGATTACAGGTTTTTCCGTCGCTGGACCAGAGCCCGCTTACCGTAGATGCCATTCGGGAGATTGTGAAGAAGCGGGGCGTAAAACACGGGCTGAAAACGGAGTTGTTTGAGGAAATTGTCGCCCAAGCCAAGGACTATTATCAGGAGTGGGTGATTGCGGAAGGAAGAAAACCCCAACCGGGCCAGGATGCGACCATTAAGTTTCTGGTCGATGTTTGGGGGGGTTCGCTGAAACCCAAAGAACTGGAGAACGGCACGGTTGATTTTTATAATCTGAATTTGATTAATATTGTGGACGCGGATACGGTGCTGGCCGAAAAAATCCCGCCGACGCCCGGGATGAATGGGATGAACGTGTTTGGGCAAGAGGTGCGGGGCGGTCTCGGGAAAGATGTGCGTTTGCCGGTGGGGGTAAATACCAAACTGAATGAGAACCAGACCAAATTGCTTTCCACCGTCCAGGGACACGTCTGCTATACGAACGGTCGGTTAAATGTTTACCCGACTTATGAAGTAAGAGGGGATGTGGACTTTAAAACCGGCAATATCAAATTTCCCGGCAATGTGGTCGTGCGTGGGAATGTTAATGATACTTTTATTGTGGAAGCAGGAGGGGACGTGGAGGTTTTTGGCATCTTGGAAGGGACCGTGATCACCGAAGGCAACCTGAAAGTCCATAAGGGGATTGTCCGGGGTAAGGCCAAAGCCAGGGGCAGTATTTTTGCCCGGAATGTGGAGAACGGTAAGCTCTTCAGCAGTGAAAACATCGAAGTCGGCGAGGCGATCATGCACAGTACGGTCAAAGCCGGAAAAAAGGTGGTTGTCAACGGCAGAAAAGGGCTGATTGTGGGCGGCAAGGTTTCGGCCGGGCAGGAAATCCAGGCTAAAAACATCGGTGCCGCCATGGGGACGATCACCCATTTGGAAGTGGGCGTTGCGCCGGAGTTACGGGAAGAGTATAAAAGCCTTTCCAAAAAGATCAAAACCAAGCAACAGGAAATTGAACAATTGTCGAAAAGCCTGAATGTCCTGGATACGGTTAAAGCCACCACGGGCTCGCTGTCTGCGGAAAAAGAGCAGTTGTATCAGAAAATGACCCAGGCGCTGGAGCAGAATAAGGAAGAAGTGGAAGCTACCAAAAACCGCCTGGCCGAATTGGAAGCCTTCTTTTTTGAAATCGGGAAGGCAAGGATCCGGGTGATGAATACCATTCATTACGGCGTGGACATTACTATCGGCAGGGCATCTCTCAATGTGAATGAAGAAGAGCATCGAGTAGAGTTTCGTTTAGATGATGATTACGAGATAAGGAGGTTCACCATATGACCGTTAATCCCGTCGATATGCAGGTTGTGGTTCCGCGTGTCGGGGAGGTGGAAAGGGTTAATCGAACGGTTCAGGGGCAGCAACAAACCGACCAGCAAATCCTTAACCAGGTGGTTCAGGACAGCCTCCAGCATGAACACAAAAGGTGCAAGAGCTAAAGTCGATTGAGCAAAGAAAAGTCGAAACCGAAGAACGCAAAAAACAAAGAGAGCAGCAGCAACAGGAAAAGGAGAGGAAAAAGCAGGAACAGGAAGGGGCGGCGGATAGTATTGCTGTGTCTATGGACGCCGGGCAAAGCAAAGTCGAAGACAAAGAAAAAGCCATCGGCGGTCCGAAGAAAAAAGGACTCCATATTGACATTCGCATTTAGGAGAAGAATTTATTCAAGCGGAGGGTTAAATTTTGAAAATATTTATCATCAATTTGCTGACCCTAATTGTCAATCTTATTTTGGTTCTGATTATCTCGTATAAACTCACGAAATTAACGGCTCTACGGCAGGATTTTGCGCTCCTGCAGAAGAATATTGAAGAGTTGCTGAATGAAACTTCGTATCTTTCCAATACTTTTTTGGAGAACCTGGAAAACAAGATCACCGAAGGGAAAACGCTCCTGGCTGGTCTTGCGGAAAAGGAAGCCAATCTGAAAAAGGCCGCGCACCAGCTTCCCGAAAGTCCGGAGGAGTATCGCGACCCCATTACCCGGGAAATGGCGCTCTTATATAAACAAGGGAAAACGATTACGGAAATTGCCCAGCAGCTCAAGACGACGAAAGGGGAAGTGGCCTTTCGTTTGAATTTAGATAAAAAAATAAAAGCGAAAAAATCCTAAATTATTTGTTGCATCACTTGATTTTATGTTATACTATCTAATGGTGTAAAAATACACACGTTATTTGATTTGCCTCAAGGTGCCTTTTTTCTCGCAGAGAAGGTCTGGGGCAAAGAAGAGAGTAACGGAGGAAAAAACCAGTGGGAGAGGAGGTGGACCGAATGTCAGTGATCTCGATGAAGCAGTTGCTGGAAGCCGGGGTGCACTTCGGTCATCAAACCAGAAGATGGAACCCGAAGATGGCGCAGTACATCTTCACGGAAAGAAACGGGATCTACATTATCGATCTGCAGAAAACCGTCAAAAAAGTGGAGGAAGCGTACGAGTTTGTTCGTAGCGTCGTCAGCGAAGGGAAAAACATTCTTTTTGTTGGCACGAAAAAACAAGCGCAGGAAACCATCAAAGATGAAGCAGAACGTTGCGGGATGTTCTATGTCAACGTGCGTTGGTTAGGAGGCACTCTAACCAATTACAAGACCATCCAAAAGAGAATTCAGCGCTTAAAAGATCTGGAAGCAATGGAAACAAACGGTACTTTTGCCGTTCTTCCGAAAAAGGAAGTTGCCGGTTTAATCGCGGAACGGGAAAAACTGCAACGCTTTTTAGGCGGCATTAAAAATATGCCAGGTTTACCGGGAGCGGTGTTTGTCATTGACCCACGGAAAGAGCATATTGCAGTGGCCGAAGCCAGAAGGCTGGGCATCCCCATTATCGCCATTGTGGATACGAACTGTGATCCGGATGAAGTGGATTACGTGATTCCAGGCAATGACGACGCGATCAGGGCGGTAAAATTATTAACCTCCAAGATTGCGGAAGCGGTCTTGGAAGCCAATCAAGGACAAGTGCCCAATGAGGTTGATGAACCCGAGCGCTCTGCCGAGCCCGTCGCTACCGTAACGCCGAAAGAGGAAGCAGAAAAAGCGCCTGCAATCGTAGAAACAGCCAAACCGGCGCCAGCAGCCAAAACAGAAAGCAAGCGCGCCGAAGAAACGCCTAAGACCGTAAAGGCAGAAAAAGCAACGGAAACTGCCGGCCAGGCTGAATCCGTCAGCAGTAACGAAGCTGTTTTGAAAGAGGAAAAAAATCGCCAGGAAGAAACCGTGAGCAAAGAGGAGAGCGATCGTCAGGCTGAAGCTGCTAAAGCGGCTCCGGCAAAGGAAACAGCGGCTACAGCTAAAAAGGAAGCAGCGGCTAAAACAACTCAAGCAACAGAAACGGTGGAAACTGCTCCGGCAGCGGAACCGGCTGAAACTGTTAAAAAAGATGAAAAAGCAAAAACAGTAAAAACGACTAAAAAAGCTGAAACAGCTAAAGCCGGCAAAGCCGAGGAGGCAGTTCAGGCGGCTGAAACAGCTGATGCCCAGGTAAAACAAGAGGAAAAGGCGCAGGAGAAACAAGGAGAAGAACCCGCAGACGCAGATCAAGCTTAAGAATCGGAAGGGGTGACGAAGGGGAGAAAACCTCTTGTCACCTTTTTTCATACTTATTTCACCCTGTAAAAATTGGTATACTATTGAATAGGTTAATTTGGTAGAGGAGGCGATAACGATGATTACGATGGACATGGTAAAGGAACTTCGGGAAAGAACCGGAGCGGGAGTCCTGGATTGCAAAAAAGCCCTGGCGGAAACCAATGGCGACATCGAAAAAGCCATCGAATATTTGCGCGAAAAAGGTTTGTCCGCCGCAGCCAAAAAAGCCGGGCGTATCTCGGCGGAAGGCATCGTTGAGGCATACATTCACGGGGGTGGCCGCATTGGCGTTTTGCTGGAGTTAAATTGTGAAACCGATTTTGTGGCCAAGACGCCGGCTTTCAAAGAATTGGCCAAAAACCTGGCCATGCAGGTGGCCGCCGCTCGGCCGGAATATGTGAATAAAGAGGATGTGCCCGAGGGTGTGTTGGCCAAAGAAAAAGAAATCCTCAAAGCGCAGGCGCTGAATGAAGGCAAACCGGAAAAAGTAGTTGATAAAATGGTGGAGGGAAGAATTGAGAAATTCTACAAAGAGGTTTGCTTAATGGAACAAGCCTATATTCGCGACCCCAATATTGCCGTAAAGGACTTAATCGTCGAACAGGTTGCGAAAATTGGCGAGAATATTCGCGTAAGACGTTTTGTCCGTTATGAAGTAGGGGAAGGGCTCCAAAAGAGAGATGACAATTTTGCGGAAGAAGTAATGGCCCAAGTCAATAAATAATTTTTTTGAATAAAGAGAACACCTGGTGTTCTCTTTATTCGGATACATAAACCATATAGAGAGATCCATCATGTAAAAAAAGGATTTTACTTTTTAGTGTAGAATTGTTAAATAGATTGGAGGATTCCATGCGAGATGATTCAACCGAAGTATAAAAGAGTTATCATTAAGCTTAGCGGTGAAGCACTGGCCGGGCAGCAGGGTTTTGGTTTGGAACATCAAATCCTGGATTCCATCGCCCGTCAGGTGAAGGAAGTTGTGGAGGCCGGGGTCGAAATCGCAATCGTGGTTGGCGGGGGTAACATTTGGCGCGGCGTGTCGGGAAGTGCCGGCAGGATGGACCGGGCCACGGCCGATTACATGGGGATGCTGGCTACCGTCATCAATGCCCTGGCCTTACAGGATGCCCTGGAAAAGCGGGGTGTGTATACCCGGGTGCAATCGGCCATAGAAATGCGGCAGATCGCCGAACCCTATATCCGCCGCAGAGCGATCCGGCACCTGGAAAAAGGCCGGGTGGTAATTTTCGCCGCCGGAACCGGGAATCCTTATTTCTCCACCGATACCACGGCCGCCTTGCGAGCCGCGGAAATTGAAGCCGAAGTCATCCTCATGGCGAAAAAGGTGGATGGTGTTTATGACTCTGACCCGAAAAAGAACCCGGAGGCCCAAAAATTTACTTCCCTGCAGTACATCGATGTGCTTAACAGGGGCTTGGGCGTAATGGACTCCACCGCCACTACCCTTTGTATGGATAATAACATTCCCCTGATCGTGTTTAGCATTTTAGAGGAAGGAAATATCAGAAAAGCGATTATGGGAGAAAAAATTGGATCATATATAGGGAGGTAGATGTTGATGATGCAAGCTATTTTTAGTGAAGCAGAAGATAAAATGAAAAAAGCGTCGGAGGTTCTACGGAAGGATTTTGCCACCATGCGGGCCGGCCGGGCTACCCCGTCCCTGCTCGATAAAATCCAGGTGGAATACTACGGCACGATGACCCCCCTTAATCAATTAGCGAACATTTCCGCACCGGAAGCTCATCTTTTGACGGTTCAGCCGTGGGACAACAGTATTTTACCGGCCATCGAAAAAGCCATCCAGAAATCGGATTTAGGCTTAAATCCCAATAATGACGGGAGCATTATCCGGATTGCCGTTCCTCAGCTGACCGAAGAGCGGAGAGTTCAGCTAGTGAAGGCCGCCAAGAAGAAAGCGGAAGACGCCAAAGTGGTCGTACGGAATATCCGGCGGGAAGCCATTGAAAAAATCAATAAAATGGAAAAAGGCAAAGAAATCTCGGAAGATGAAGCCAAAAAAGGACAGGATGAGATCCAAAAGCTGACGGATAAATTTGGCCAGGAAATCGACCGGATCTTAGAGAACAAAGAAAAGGAGATCATGGAGGTATAAGTGGAAACCCTGCACCTTTTGGGGAGGTCGGAAGAAGAAGTGAAGCAGTATCTTTCCCTTCATTATCCGCAACAGAAGTGGCAAATTGTTTCTACCAGATCCCCGTTTTGGGGGGAGAGGGAACAGGAAAAAGCTTCCGGCCTGGAAAAAAGAGTGATTCGCCTAAAAAAGAACGATGATTCTTTAGAGATACTCGTAGGGTATTTTAGACTGTCTGACGTCATGCGTTGAAGCTACCCCCTTAATGAGGGGGTTTTCAATTAAGGAGGAAAGAAAAAGCTCGATGCTAAGACTATTTCGCCAAAGACAACCGGAAAAATCGAAAGCTATTACACCGACGGAGCTCACCCAGTATCCGATGCCCCGGCATGTGGCGATCATCATGGATGGGAACGGCCGTTGGGCGAAAAAGAGAGGACTGCCCAGGGCGGCCGGTCACCGGTCCGGAGCCGAAGCCCTACGGGGCGTGGTGAAAGCCTGCGGTGATTTGGGCATCCCATATCTGACGGTGTATGCTTTTTCTACGGAAAACTGGAAGAGGCCCCAGGAAGAAATCGATGCTCTAATGGGCCTCTTGATTGAATATATTGAAAAAGAATTAGATGTTTTAAATAAAAACGAGGTGCGGATTAAAGCCATCGGTAATCTTAACCAACTGCCGAAAAAGGCGGTAAAATTAATCGAAAACGCGGAAAGGAAAACGGCCGCCAATAAGCGCCTGTACTTGCAGATCGCTTTGAATTACGGCGGGCGCAAGGATATTATCAGGGCGGTGCAGCAACTGGCCGCGGATGTTTTGGCGGGTAAAGTGCGCTCGGAGCAAATCGAAGAACAGCTCTTCGCTTCCTATCTAAGTACCGGAGGCATTCCGGAGCCGGATTTAATCATCCGCACCGCCGGCGAAAAACGCTTGAGCAATTTTTTGCTTTGGGAATGCGCCTATAGCGAATTCTGGTTTCATGAGGTCCTGTGGCCGGATTTTCATAAAGAGCATCTCTTTCAGGCCATTTACGATTTCCAGCATCGCCAGCGCCGTTTCGGCGGTCTGGTGAATGAGGAGAATAAATAAAAAAGAAACGCTGGGTGATCATATGCTGTCCAAAAGAATTTTAAGCGCCCTAATCGGCATACCGTTGTTACTTTTCATTACTTACCTGGGGGATTATTATCTCCTGCTGGCCGTCTTTATTTTATCGATTTTAGCCCTGTCCGAATTTCGGAATATCAGTAACAAGGCCCAGTGTAAAATCATGGTGCTTCCCATGTGGGTCAGCGTACTTATATTACCGGTGGTCTATCTTTTCCACTATCAATATATTGCTAACATCCTCTTTTTTTATCTGGTTTTTTGTTATCTTTATTTCCTTCTGTACTATCCCCGGTATTCACCCTTAGGCTTATCATTCACCCTTTTCGGGGCGCTCTACATTGCCTGGGGCTTTTTCCACCTGGTGCTTTTACGGCAAATGGAGGCCGGATTTTGGTTGATCCTGTACGTTTTTCTGGTGGTCTGGAGCACGGACTCCGGGGCATATTTTATCGGCATCGTCACCGGCAAGCATAAATGGGCGCCAACCATTAGCCCCAAGAAAAGCTGGGAAGGCGTGGTCGGGGGCCTTTTAGTCAGCTTTTTGGCCGTCTGGCTCTATTGCCGTTTCGTGCCTGGCTTTTCTCCGGCGCAAACTAAAATCCTGTTAGGGATAACCCCCTTTGTTTCCTTTATCGGCCAGTGTGGCGATTTACTGGAAAGCACCTTGAAAAGGCATGCGGATCTAAAAGATTCGGGACAGCTTATTCCCGGCCATGGTGGTATCCTTGACCGCTTCGACAGCATGCTTTTGGCCGCGCCCTTTACCTACTATTTGTTTAACCTTTTGGAAAGGATGATGTAGGTTGGATCCGGAAATCGAACGGTACAGCAAAATCATCTTGAAAGCCTTAATCCTTTTTGTGATCATGGTTACGGCCTATTTTGCCGTAAAGTTTTTTCTTCCCATGTCCGTTGATGTGTTGAAGCTGCTTCTGAAAGGCTTTTTGCCTTTTCTGGTTGCGGTTGTATTGGCCGTGCTGATTGATCCTTTGGTGGATTGGCTGGAACAGAAAAGGCGCATGCCCAGGGGGCTGGCCGTTGGGATCGTGCTTATCTTTTTGATTGCCCTGATCATTTTGTTCATGGTGTTTGTCATTTCCCGGCTCGTGATCGAGTTGTCCGACCTATACAAGCATATACCCCAGTATACTCAGAGTTGGTATGGCTATTTCCTGAACCTCATTGAAAGCATCCGCAACTACCTGACCAGTAATCCATTGCCCGCGGAGGCGCAGGAAGCCTTACGGAACAATATGAATACGGTGATTGACCAGACCGCCGGCCTGATTGCCCGAATTACCAACTTCCTCTTTAGTGTTTTAACCGGTTTGCCTGGCTTTATCACCATTCTCCTCGTTTCGGCCCTGGCCACTTTCTTTATCAGTCGGGACAAGGCCGCAATCGCCCGGTTCTTTTATCAGTTGCTGCCGAATAAGTTTGTTAAACCGACCAGCACCGTGGTGGGGCACATCAGTGGTGCTCTGGTGGGGTTTTTCAGGGCGGAAACTATTTTAATCAGCATCACCGCACTTTTAACCATCACCGGCCTTTATATCATCGGGATTGATTACGCCTTAACGGCAGGAATTATTGTCGGGATTCTCGACCTGTTGCCGATTTTAGGGCCGGGGGCGTTCTTCCTGCCCTGGGCGATTATTGCCTTTGTTTCGGGGCGGATTTCTTTCGGGATTGCCCTCTTGATCATCTATGGGGTGGTGAGCACGGTGCGGCAATTAATCGAGCCGAAGATCCTTTCGCAGAGCATTGGGCTGAATCCGCTGGCCACGTTGGTAGCGATATACGTCGGCCTGCAGCTTTTAGGGATGGCCGGAATAATTATCGGACCCTTTCTCTTTATTTTAGGAAAAGGAATCTTGAAAGGATGGCGGCAAGCGTAGTAAGATTGTCTAAAGAGTGGTAACATGGTTTAAACTACAAGGAGAAAACTGTGGAGGTTTATTCATGGCAACAAAGGTGAAAAAAATTGTTCTCTTGGGTTCTACCGGCTCGGTGGGCCGGCAGGCCTTACAAGTAATCGACGCGTTTCCGGAGCAGTTTGAAATCATTGGTCTGGCCGCCGGAGGAAACCTGGAATTACTGGCGGCGCAAGTGGAAAAATACCGGCCCTTGGCCGTTTCTATCGGTTCGGAAAAAGATATAAACCGTTTTAAGGAATTGCTTTCCGGCCGGGGCACAAAGCTGCCCGCTCTTCTTTGCGGTCGGGACGGTCTGGTGAGTCTGGCCCAGACGCCGGAGTTGGAAATCCTTTTGGTGGCGGTAAGCGGGATTAATGGCCTGGAGCCAACCCTGGCCGCCCTGAAAAAACAAAAGACGGTGGCCTTAGCCAATAAGGAAACGATTGTAACCGCCGGGGCGCTGGTCATGGAGACCGCTCATGAAAACGGTGCCCGGCTTATTCCTGTCGATAGTGAACACTCGGCCATCTTCCAATGTATCGAAGAGGAGAACCGGGGTGCCATTGATAAACTGCTTTTAACGGCTTCCGGCGGGCCCTTTTTGGCCTATTCCGCGGAGGAACTAGGGCAGGTTACGCCGGAGATGGCCCTAAAACACCCCAACTGGAAGATGGGCGCCAAAATTACTGTGGATTGCGCCGGGTTAATCAATAAAGGGCTGGAGGTAATCGAGGCCCATTGGCTGTTTAACATGCCTTACGAAAAGATTGAAGTATTGATTCACCCGCAAAGTATTATCCATTCCATGGTGCAGTACGAAGACGGGGTGGTGCTGGCCCAGTTGGGCTCTCCCGATATGCGGGTACCCATCCAGTATGCCCTGACTTATCCTTACCGGAAGGCCAATCCTTTTCCGAAGCTGGATTTTACCCAGCTTCCGGCCTTAAGTTTTCAAAAACCGGATACCGAAAGGTTCCCGGGCTTGCTTCTTGCCTATACCGCGGGGAAAACCGGGGGAACCATGCCCACGGTTTACAACGGAGCCAACGAAGAAGCGGTGCGCTTTTTCCTGCAAAACCGTATAAGATTTGTGGATATCCCGCACATTATTGAAAAGGTGATGGAGTGGCATGAGCCGCTGGCAACTTTCGGGCTGGAGGAGATCGTGGAGATCGACCGGTGGGCGCGGGAGCAGGTTTCCCGGGTAATAGCTGCTTTGTAGCTGGTGGAGCGTTAAGGCACAACTGCTTGATGCCGATGGTGCTTGATAGCGGGGCAGATCAGCTTTTAGAACAGGGGAGTGATTTTGTGCAAACATTAATTGCAGCGATTATCGTTTTTGGGATAATCATTTTCGTGCATGAATTTGGCCATTTTATCATGGCCAAACTGACCGGGGTCCGGGTGGAAGAATTTAGCCTGGGGATGGGGCCTCTCCTTTTGGGGCACAAAAGGGGCGAAACCAAGTACAGTCTCCGGGCGATTCCCATCGGTGGGTATTGTAAGATGACCGGCGAGAATTACGAAGCAGAAGAAGAGGTGCCGGAACATAAACGGTTCGATAAAAAACCGGTTTGGGCCCGGATGTCGATTATTGTGGCCGGCTCTTTCATGAATATATTGCTGGCGGTGGTTATTTTCGCGCTGCTTTATTCCGCGATCGGGATTCCTAAGGATTTTGGCAATACCATCGGCCAGGTGGAAGCAAACAGTGTGGCAGAAGCCGGCGGTTTACAAGCCGGCGATCGTATCACGAAAATCAATGATCAAAGCGTTAAAAACTGGACGGACATTACCAAGGTGATTCATAATTACCCTAATCAGGAGTTAACCCTGGAAATCCAAAGAGGGCAGGAGAAATTCACCGTGGCCCTGACTCCCCGCTATAACGAGGAACTGAAAATCGGGATAATTGGGATTACTCCGTCGGAACAGGATATTATTTTCCAAAAAACCGGTGTTTTAAACGGGATCCGGCGGGGTTTTGAACAGACTTTTGCCATTACCCGCTTAATGCTGGAACAACTAGGTATGATGGTGACCGGAAAAGTGGCGGCGGATGGGGTGGCCGGACCGGTGGGAATTATTCAGTTAATCGGACAGTCGGCGGCCTATGGCTTCTTCTATGTCGCCAACTTTACCGCGATCATTTCGATTAACCTGGGGATCATTAACATGCTGCCGATTCCGGCCCTGGACGGCTCGCGCTTTCTCTTCCTGTTATACGAAGGGATTTTCCGCCGGAGAATTAATCCGGAAAAAGAGAACTTTGTCCATCTCATCGGTTTTGCCCTGTTAATCATGCTGATGGTGTTCATCACTTATCAGGACGTTGCCCGGATTGCCCGCTCCTTCTAGCCGGTAACCTGCACTTTGGGATCGGATTAATTAGCTGTGGAGAAAGGCTGGTGGAGGAGAGGGGGTTCGAACCCCTGTCCGGCTGAATATGCATATAGAAACGGGCAGACCGGCGCATTTTAGCAAGCGGTGGTTCAGGCCAGGTAAAGGTGGTTGATGGAATGCGAGATCAGCGCAGGGAAACCAAAAACTTTTTTATCGGAAAGGTGGGGGTCGGGCATTTACACCCTGTTTCCATCCAGTCCATGACGAACACCGATTCCCGTGATGTCCGGGCCAGCCTGGCTCAGATTCAACAACTGGCGGATTTAGGCTGTGAAATCATCCGGGTGGCCGTCCCCGACCGGGAGACGGGGGAAGCATTACAGGAGATTGTGGCCCACTCGCCCTTACCGGTGGTGGCAGACATCCATTTCGACTATAAACTGGCGCTTTTGGCCATAAAAAACGGGGTACACGCCCTGCGCCTGAATCCGGGCAACATCGGCGCCCGCTGGAAAGTGCAGGAAGTGGTCAAAGCAGCGCAGGAGAAAAGCATCCCCATCCGTATCGGCGTTAACAGCGGTTCTTTGGAAAAGGAATTCCTGGACAAAGATGGGCGGCCCACCGCGGAAGGTTTGGTTCAAAGCGCTCTGAAGCATGTGGAGATTTTAGAGAGCATGAATTTTGACTTAATTAAAATCTCTTTAAAATCTTCTCAGGTGCCGATGATGCTGGAGGCTTACCGGGCTATCGCGCAGATGATACCTTATCCGCTCCACCTGGGGGTAACCGAGGCCGGGCTGGGGCCGGCCGCTTTCGTGAAATCCGCCATTGGGATCGGCACTTTACTGGAGGAAGGGATTGGCGATACCATCCGGGTTTCCCTTACCGGCGATCCGGCTCAGGAGGTTAAGTTGGCTCAGGAGATTCTCCAGGCTTTGGAGTTGCGCCGGACGGGGGTGGAATTGATTGCCTGCCCTACCTGTGGGCGCTGTCAAATCAACCTGGCCGCCCTGGCGGAAAAAATCCGGGAAAAGACGGCCTCCATCAAGGCGCCCCTCAAGGTTGCCGTGATGGGCTGTGCGGTGAACGGGCCCGGGGAAGCCAGGGAAGCCGATGTGGGGATTGCCGGCGGTAAAGGAGAAGGCCTTTTGTTTGTGAAAGGAGAAATCAAAGCCAAGGTCCCCGAAGACCAATTAGTGGATGTTCTATGGGCAGAAATTCAAAATATAATCAGTAAAGGAGTTTGAGCCGATGTATTTTAGTAATCTTTTAGCACCTACCTTACGTGAAATACCGGCGGAAGCCGAAGTAGTCAGTCATCAGCTTTTATTGCGTGCGGGCTTTATTCGGAAATCATCTTCCGGAATTTATACATATTTACCCTTGGGAATGCGGGTAATCCAAAAAATCGAAGCCATTGTCCGGGAAGAAATGAACAAGGCCGGCGGACAGGAAATCCTGATGCCGATTGTTCAGGCCGCCGAATTGTGGAGAGAGTCGGGACGCTGGGATGTTTACGGAAAAGAATTATTCCGTCTCCGCGACCGGCACGACCGGGAATTTTGCCTGGGTCCCACCCATGAAGAAGTAGTTACCGATATTGCGCGCACCAATGTTTATTCTTACCGCCAACTGCCGTTAATGTTATATCAAATTCAGAATAAATACCGGGACGAGCGGCGTCCGCGCTTTGGTTTAATGCGCGGGCGGGAATTTATTATGAAAGACCTCTATTCCTTTGACCGGGACGAAGCAGGACTGGATGTGAGCTATCAAAAGATGTATGAGGCCTATACCACTGTTTTCAAGCGGTGCGGCCTGGATTTTCGCCCGGTAGAAGCCGATTCGGGCGCCATTGGCGGCAACGTGACCCACGAGTTTATGGTTATTGCCGAATCAGGGGAAGCGGAAATTGTTTATTGTTCCTCTTGTGACTATGCAGCCAATGTGGAAATTGCGCCTGGCCTGCCTACGGAAAATCCTCCGGAAAGCCCGCAGGAAATGGCCAAGGTGGCCACTCCCGATCAAACCACCATCGCCCAGGTCACTGAATTCCTGAAGCTCCCGCCGCAGAAATTCATCAAAACTCTTTTCTACCAGGCCGACGATGAGCTGATTGTGGCTTTGGTGCGGGGCGACCGGAATCTGAACGAGATTAAGCTGCAAAAGCTTCACAGGGCTTTAAATCTGGAACTGGCCTCCGCGGAGAAAGTGAAGGAACTTACCGGTTCCCAGCCGGGTTATGTGGGGCCGGTGGGGCTCAAGAAAGTGAAAATCTATGCGGATGAAGAAATCAGAACGATGGTTAATGCCGTGTGCGGCGCCAATGAAGAAGGGTATCACCTGATCAATGTGCAGCCGGAAAAGGATTTCCAGGTTTTTGCCTATGGCGACCTGCGTTTTATCGAGGCGGGCGAGCCCTGTCCCCGCTGCCGGGCCGCTCTGCAAAGCGCCCGGGGCATCGAAGTGGGCCAGGTTTTCAAACTGGGTACCAAGTACAGCCAGGCGCTGGAGGCCAAATATGTGGACGAAAACGGCAAGGAAAATTTGATGGTCATGGGCTGTTACGGGATCGGCGTGAGCCGGACAATGGCCGCGGCCGTAGAGCAAAACCATGATGAACACGGGATTATCTGGCCGCTTTCCATCGCTCCTTACCATGTGGTGATTGTTCCCGTAGCGGTGGAGGATGAAGTGTTGTGGGAGGAGTCGGTGAAAATCTATCAGGAACTGCAAAAAAGGAAGATTGAAGTGGTTTTGGACGACCGGGACGAAAGGCCGGGCGTTAAGTTCAAAGATGCCGATTTGATTGGCTATCCGATCCGGGTTACGGTAGGGAAAAAATTTAAGGAAGAAGGTAAAGTCGAACTCAAATTGCGCCACGAAAAAGATATTCGCTTCCTTGATGACGCTGAGCTCTGCAATTTTGTGGAGCAACTTGTTACCACCAGGTGTGAAGGGGATTGGAGGCATGTGTGTTACCGCCATTATTCCAGCGTATAACGAAGAAAAACTGATTGAGAAGGTTTTAATACCTTTAAAAAAGGTGCCGGAAATCACCCAGATTATTGTGGTCAGCGACGGTTCCACCGATAATACGGTGCAGGTGGCCTTGACCCAAGGAGTATTCGTGATTGAGCTTAAAGACAACTGTGGTAAAGGCGGAGCCATTATCGCCGGGCTCAGGCAAGCCGAAAACGATTATGTTCTTTTTCTCGATGCGGATCTGGTCGGTTTGACGGAAGAGCATGTGCAGAAGCTCATCCGGCCGGTGCTCGACGATCAGGTGGATATGACCGTGGGGGTGTTTGAAAACGGGCGTCTGGCTACCGATATGGCTCAGGTGATTTCCCCTTTTTTATCAGGGCAACGGTGTATCAAAAAAGATCGTTTGAGGCAAATCCCGGGTCTGGACGGCGCCGGCTTCGGGGTGGAAGCCATTCTGACGAATTACGCTAATCAGCATCGCTGGAAAGTGGTTTATGTCCAGCTTCCCAATATGTCCCATGTGATGAAGGAAGAAAAACTGGGCTTATTAAAAGGCTTGGCCCGCAGGATGAAAATGTACTGGGAAATTGCCAAAAGTGCGCGTTATTAAGGAAGAGTCGCTTAATAACCTGGATGCGGAGGTGTGTTGGAGGATGGGATATGAACTTTCTGTTTTTATCAGATTATTTCTGGCCGCACTGTTAGGGGGACTAATCGGGATCGAAAGGGAAAGCCTGAATAAATCCGCCGGATTAAGGACTCACATTCTGGTATGCCTCGGTTCGTGTTTGATTATGGTTACCTCAATCGAAATCTTTGAAACAGTGGGGCATGGCACCATCGGCGATCCGGCACGTATTGCGGCACAGGTGGTAAACGGGATCGGCTTTCTGGGAGCGGGGACCATCATGCGTTCCGGCTTTGGCATTAAGGGTTTGACCACGGCGGCATCCTTGTGGCTGGTTGCGGCCATCGGTTTAGCCGTGGGGATTGGCAGTTATGTGGCCGCCATTATCACGACGGCTATAGTTTTTCTTATCCTGGTCTATCTGCCTAAACTCGAAAAAAAGGTCAAGTCACCGGATAAGTTTAAACGGATTGAGCTGGTCCTGGAGGACAAACCGGGGCAGATCGGGGCGATTGCCACCACCCTCGGTGACTTGAATATTGATATTCGTAATGTGGAAATGATCGAAAAAGGGCCCCAGACTTGCCAGCTAAACTTTTCCGTAGTCATCCCTTATTGCCTGAAGGATGACGACGTCATTGAAAAATTAAAGGAGTTGGAAGGGGTAAGCAAGATAACCTATAGTGGTTCATGACAGGCCAGGGAAAGTAAATGAATTGCTTTAATGACAGTTACTTTGAGATGACCGGAGGACCGACATGCTGCAGCAGAACTTGTTTTTAGAAGGAAACGTGCCTTCTTTCATGGAAGAATTCTTGCAGAACTGCGAATTGAAAAAAATAACGGTTTCCCAGGCGGAAAAGGCTTGGGAAATCGCTTTTCTTGTTAAAGAAGAACCCAGTCCTGAAATTGAAGAATATTTACGTCGCAGTTGGCAGAAGGTATTTGGCGAAGAATACCAATTTTCTTTCCGTTTCGAAAAAGTGGCCGGCTATCCTGATTTGGCCACGCTTTGTGAGGAAAAACACACCGAAATAATGGACAAACTTTGCCTTAAAATTCCCAGTGGGAAAGGCTGGTTGGAAGGCGCCCGCTTTCAGGCGGAGGGTGACACCCTGCGTATCATTCTCAAACAACAATTAGGCTGTGCTTATCTTGCGGCGCGGGGTGCGGAGCGCCTGGTCACCAGGATTTTGGCGGAAGATTATCATTTCCCGGGGAAAAACATTATCCTGGAAAGCGATGAAACGGAAGAGGACTTTAACCATAATGAGCTTGAAGAATTAGAAAACCTTTATCTGGACCGGTTTAAGGAAATCAACCGGCAGAATGCCGAACAGAAGGGCAATGGCAAGCAGGCCAGAAGCGCTAAGGGTAACGGCTCCCGTGTCCTGATGGGGAAAACCATCAAAAAAGAAGCGACCCCGCTGAAACTAATTACGGAAGAGGAAGCCGACGTCACGGTGAAAGGCTTCTTGTTCAACTTAGAAAGCAGGGAGTTGAAAAGTGCCCGTCTCTTAATCAGTTTTTACCTGTCTGATAAAACGAATTCCCTGGCTTGCAAGATGCTGGTCAATCCCAGGGATGACAAGGTAGCCTGGGAAGAACTGCAGGAAAAGAAATGGTACCTGGCGAGCGGCAAAGTGGAATACGACCGCTTCACCCAGGAATTAACCTTATTTCCTCGTGATCTGATGGAAATCACGCCTGTGGTCAGGGTGGACGAGGCCCCGCGCAAACGGGTGGAGCTGCACCTGCACACCAAAATGAGCGCCCTGGATGGAGTAACCGGAATTGCCGAAGTGGTGAATACCGCCCTGGCCTGGGGGCACCCGGCGGTAGCCATAACCGACCACGGGGTGGTGCAGGCCTTCCCGGAAGCTTTTGATGCCGCCAAAGGACAGAACATCCGGCTTATCTATGGGCTCGAAGGCTATCTGTTTGACGATGCGGTGGATTATGCCGGAGGCAAGGTGCCCACTTATCACGTGATTATCCTGGCTAAAAACCAGGCCGGCCTGGCCAATTTATACCGCCTGGTGACCTTGTCGCACTTGCAGCATTTTCACCGGGTGCCGCGGATCCCGAAGAGCGAGCTGCAAAGATTAAGGGAAGGTTTACTGGTGGGGACTGCCTGCGAGGCGGGTGAGCTTTTCCGGGCGCTTTTGCGGAAAGAACCGGAAGAAAAGATCGAGGAGATTGCCTCCTTTTACGATTACTTGGAAATCCAACCTTTGGGTAACAACCGTTTTATGCTGGATAACGGCACTTTCGAATCCGAAGAAGACCTAATGCGCTTAAATGAATATGTCTACAAACTGGGAAAAAAGCTGCAGAAACCGGTGGTGGCCACTTGTGACGTGCATTTTTTAGAACCGGAAGACGAGGTGTTCCGGCGGATTCTGATGACGGGCAAAGGCTTTGAGGATGCCGACAACCAGGCTCCGCTGTATTTCCGCACCACTGAAGAAATGTTGGCCGAGTTTACCTACCTGGGGAGGGAGGCCGCCGAAGAAGTGGTCATTGATAACCCTTTGCAAATTGCGGCCTTGATTGAAGAAATAAAGCCGATTCCCGATGGGCTCTATCCACCGGAGATTGCCGGGGCGGATGAAGAGATCATGAAACTGACCATGCGCAGAGCCAGGGAATTATACGGCGATCCTTTGCCCGAAATTGTCCAAAAGAGAATCGATAAAGAACTGAATTCCATTATCAAGAACGGCTTTGCCGTGTTGTACTGGATCGCCCATAAACTGGTGAAAAAGTCTAATGAAGACGGATACCTGGTAGGGTCCCGGGGCTCAGTGGGCTCCTCCCTGGTGGCCTATTTATGCGGGATCACCGAAGTAAACGCGCTGGCGCCCCATTATCGCTGCGCAAAGTGCCAATACAGCGAGTTTGTAAATAACGGCTTTTCCGGTTCAGGAGCCGATTTGCCGGACGCCGTCTGCCCGCGGTGCGGGACGCCGCTGCAAAAGGATGGGCATAACATTCCTTTTGAGGTTTTCCTCGGCTTTAAAGGGGACAAGGTGCCGGATATTGACCTTAACTTTTCAGGTGAATACCAGCCCCGGGCCCATAAATACACGGAAGTGCTTTTCGGCGCGGACAATGTCTTCCGGGCGGGCACCATCGCCACAGTGGCCAGTAAAACGGCTTACGGTTTTGTTAAAAACTATTTCGAAGATAAAAACAAGTATGTCAGCCAGGCCGAACTGACTCGCCTGGTGGAAGGCTGCACCGGAGTTAAACGAACCACCGGCCAGCATCCCGGCGGTGTGATGGTGTTGCCGAAAGGGCAGGATATCCATTTGTTTACCCCTTTGCAAAGGCCGGCCGATGATGTGCATTCCGACGTGATAACCACCCATTTTGATTATCATGCCATCTCCAGCCGCCTGGTCAAACTGGATATCCTCGGTCATGATGATCCCACCGTAATTAAAATTCTGGAGGATTTAACCGGGGTGGACAGCCGTACGATTCCGCTGGATGAACCGAAGGTGCTTTCGCTTTTCACCGGCACCGAGGCTTTAGGCATTGATCCGGAAGAGTTGGGGGTCAAGGTAGGCACCCTGGGCATTCCGGAGTTTGGCACCAAATTTGTCCGGCAGATGCTGGAAGACACCAAGCCGGAGACTTTTTCGGACCTGGTCCGGATCAGCGGTTTTTCCCATGGTACGGACGTCTGGCTGAACAATGCCCAGACTCTGATTACCTCCGGCATTGCCAAAACCAGCGAAGTCATTGCGGCCCGGGATGATATTATGACCTATCTCCTGCATAAAGGCCTGGAGCCCGGAATTGCCTTTAAAATCATGGAAGATGTGCGGAAAGGGAAAGGGGTCAAGCCGGAATTTATTGCCGCCATGAAGGAAAAAGAGGTCCCCGATTGGTATATTGAGTCTTGTCAAAAAATTAAGTATATGTTTCCTAAGGCTCATGCCGTGGCCTATGTGATGATGGCTTTCCGCATCGCCTATTATAAGGTATACTACCCGGCGGCTTTTTATGCCAGCTATTTCACGGCCCGGGCCGATGAATTTGATGCCGACGTGGTGGTAGGTGGAATACCGTCCATTAAGGCAAAGATGGAGGAAATCGCTAAAAAAGGGAACGGAGCGACCCAAAAGGAGGATAAGCTCTATAGCATCCTGGAGCTGGCTCTGGAGATGTACTTGCGGAAGATTAGGGTGAAAAGAGTAAGTCTCCTCAAATCCGATGCCACCAGGTTTTTGCCGGTGGAGAATAATCAGGCTCTGCTCCCGCCACTGGTCTCCCTGCAGGGGCTGGGCAAATCTGCGGCGATTGGTGTGGTGAAGGCCAGGGAAAGCAAACCCTTTCTTTCCAAGGAAGACCTGCGCGTCCGCGCCAAACTGAGCAAAACAGTAATCGAGGTCTTAGAACACCATGGCGCGCTTGATGGCTTGCCCGAAAAAGACCAGATCAGCTTGTTTTAAAAGGAATGGAAACACTACGAAAAATACTACAGCACGAAAAAGGCTGTAGTATTTTTTTCAAGCTAATCGTAGCAGTAGCAAGGCTTATCGGCATCTTGCTTCGTTTTTTGCACGGTGCCGTGGGGGTGTTCCGGCGGGGCATAAATGGAGTACAGTTTCAGGGGAGTACGCCCGGTATTAATGACGTTGTGCCACGTGCCGGCCGGGATAAAGATGGCGTAGTCGGCAAAGACTTCTCTTTGGAAATCCAGCCTCTCTTTGCAATCCCCCATTTTTACCGCGCCTTGCCCTTCTTGAATGCGGATGAACTGGTCAACCTGGGGATGCATTTCCAGTCCAATATCGTCACCGGGATTGATACTCATTAAGGTGAGTTGCAGATGGCACCCGGTCCACAAAGCAAGCCGGAAATTCTGGTTTTGCCTGGTGGCTTGTTCGATATTCACCACAAAAGGCTGCGGCCCGTAGTCTTTTAGAGCAATCGGCTGTTGCGGGCAGTGGGGGGAAGGAGGCTGGTAGCCGGGGCTGCTATACCAGTAGGGAGATTGGGACATGGTATAGTATGGCAGATTGGCCAGGTTGGGGCAGGGATAGGGAGGATAATAATTATACATCGAGCTCATTCCTTTCATTAGCATGTTCACTCTAGTATATTCCTGGGATGAACGAGTTGTGCTTGCAAGGGATTACAACCGCCTTTCGCCGGCAAGATGGCCGGCTTTTTTGTTGCTTTCGTTTCGTCCTGGGGGATCAATGTAATACTTTCTTAAAAATTTTGTTAGAGATTTGAAGGAATTTGTAAGAACGTTGTAAAGTGATTATCAGATAATTATAGACAAACAGGGGGTAGTTACATGAAAAAAACTCTTACCAATAAGGATAATGGCTAAATTTTAAGAAAAGGGGTGGGGCTCCAAAGGGTTAAGTTCATCATTAAACATTATTAAATTTTAATTAGCGGTTAATTGATAAAAAGTTTTTGGAGGTTGATTAAATGAAAAGAATCATTAGTTTCGTGTTAAGCACATTCTTAATCTTTACTTGTTTTTCCGGGGTGGCGATGGGATATTATGACGATTTTAACGCCGGTCCGTCTCCGGTAGCTTCGTGGGACTTTGACGAGGGCAGGGGCGATCGGACCGGTTGCCGTGGCATCAACGGTTTGGATGGTAGGTTGTTTGGAGCGGAATGGGCCAAGGGTGTGATGGGCTCGGCTTTGTATTTTGACGGGAACGCTTTTGTGGAAACGCCTCATGACAGAGCCTTGAAT